>Ga0256410_1000089_pt1 | contig 147642 bp, 134 predicted proteins | sample PhyWR1_FD_185983 | JGI IMG/M metagenome (GOLD analysis project Ga0256410, IMG submission 185983) | Leaf surface microbial communities from wheat plants in UC Gill Tract Community Farm, Albany, California, United States - DLSL W.R1 | ecosystem: Host-associated > Plants > Phyllosphere >... | reverse complement strand
CAATTCTTTACATGATAAGAGAACTTCGGCATTATCTTGCCGGTTCAAACTATGGTAGCGATACCTCAGAGGATTAGATGGCCAAAGAAGACAATATTGAAATGCAGGGTACCGTTCTTGATACGTTACCTAATACCATGTTCCGCGTAGAGCTGGAAAACGGGCACGTGGTCACCGCTCACATCTCCGGCAAAATGCGTAAAAACTACATTCGTATTCTGACAGGCGACAAAGTCACCGTTGAGCTGACCCCCTACGACTTGAGCAAAGGCCGCATTGTCTTCCGTAGCCGTTGATGGTTTTTCCGTCGCTTAACTTATCCGGACTCAAATATTGTTAATTCGAGTGGCTTGTAGGCGCTGAGTCCGTCCTGGCGATGAGCATAGACAAACTATGTGATTCGCCACGATAGATAAAAGCAACGCCCAGGCAGCTTGAAATATGACGAGTATAAAGTCCGGATGCTGTTAGTTAAGCTTCTAAGAATGCCGCAATAGATAATATTGCGGCATTCTTTTCAACGGCTCGGGGGCAGAATATCTGCCCCCGAATAATGAACAAGAAGCCTCCTACCCTGCCCCCTGCTTGTCTGTCACGACTTCCCGCTCATTTATCATTCATTACTTTTACCTGATAACGTCGATACCGGTGTCACCCGAGTCACTAAGGCATTCTGACGATTTTCCCAGATAACGGTAAGCGCTCTTTGCAAGGCAATGAAAATAAATAATAAAACCCCAATAGCTATTTTTGTCCACCATGAGCTAAGCGTGCCATCGAAGTTAATGTAGGTCTGAATCAAGCCTTGAATAGCAACCCCGAAAAGTGTCCCCAGAACGGTACCTACGCCACCACTTAATAACGTTCCACCAATCACTACCGAAGCAATCGCATCCAGTTCAACACCAACACCCGATAATGCGTAACCTGCCTGGGTATAGATAGAAAATACTATCCCGGCCAGTGTCGCCAGCCCGCTAGACAACATATAAATTCGGATAGTGACGCTGCGGGTTGATATACCCATCAGGCTGGCAGAAGTGGCGCTGCCTCCCAGGGCGTAAACCTGATTGCCAAAACGGGTACGATGGGCGAGAAAAATTCCGATAACCACCACCGCCAGCATGATTAGAGCGAGAATGCTTAAGCGCCCACCGCCAGGAATTTTCCACGCGAGTGTCGAGAGAGTTTCATAGACCGGATTATCAATCGGGATTGATTCTTCAGAGATCAAATAGCTCAGACCTCGCAGGAAAAACATCCCTGCCAGGGTAATAATAAATGCCGGAATTTTAAGGGCATCAATCAAATATCCCATAAATGCGCCGAACATACAGCCCATCACCAGCATAAGCGGAAAAGCGAACAACGGTGGAATATTCCATACCATAATGGCTTTGGCTAAAAAAACACCGGTAAAGGCAATAACTGACCCGACAGAAAGATCGATGCCGCCAGAGATGATGACAAAGGTCATACCCACCGCAATGATCCCTAAGAAAGCATTATCCGTAAGAATATTGCAAATGACACGTGTCGACGCAAAAGCGGGAAACTGTGTCAGACAATAGATATAGCCGAGAATAAATACACCTATTGTGATAATCAGCGGTAAATTACGTTTTATCATGATTGCATATTCTCTTGATGAGGGAGATAAAGCGTGGCGACTGGGCAATAAGCACACACAGAACAACAATCGCTTTCACGACCTGATTCAGCTCTGGCTGAAAACCTGAAAGCAGGATCCCGGTATTCATCCCCTGAATAATAAGGGCACCAATAACGGAGAGAAATAGATTAAAGCGGCCTCCCAGTAACGCCCCGCCGCCAATCACCACCGCCAGAATAGCGTCCAGTTCTAACCATAATCCGGCATTATTGGCATCTGCCCCGCGAATATCCGCCATCACAATAATGCCGGCAATCGCTGCACAGACCCCACTTAATACATAGGTTAAACAAACCACCATTTGCGTACTGACCCCGGCATTTTTTGCTGCCCGAATATTGATACCAGTTGCCTCAATAAACATGCCGAGGGCGGTTTTACGGATAAACAGCCAGAAAATAATCAAGGTGACTAGCGCGATGATGACTGGTGTGGGGAACAGCAGAAAGTTCCCGCTCCCTAACCAGGCAAGCGAAGGGGAAGTAAAGGTGACAATTTGTCCGGAGGTGATGAGCTGTGCAATACCGCGTCCGGCAACCATCAGGATAAGCGTCGCGACAAACGGCTGGATCTTGAGAACAGAAACCAGGATACCATTCCATAAGCCAGCCAGAACGCCAGAACCAATGGCAGCAAGAAGCACCACAGGCAGGCTATGTCCAGCCACTGTCATGGAAGCGGCTGTCGCCCCGGCAATCGCCATAATCGCCCCAACCGAGAGGTCAATTCCCCCGGTGGCAATCACCAGTGTCATGCCTATCGCTAACAAAGCAACAGGTGCGGCCCGGTTTAAGATATCAATCGGACTGCCGAATAATCGGCCATCCTGTAGAGTGATATTAAAAAAGTGGGTCGAAACCAGGCTATCAGCGATGAGCACCAAGAGTAGAGCGATAACCTGTGGTGTTCCTTTAGGCCAGGTGAACTTCCCTTTTTGCAACGCAGACTGAAAAAAAGACCTCACATGATTCTCCTCATGCTGCAATGGCATTCATAATGGCCGTAACAGAAAGTTCTGCTAATGGGATCTCAGCAATCTGTTTGAGATCCCGCATGACAATGACGCGGTCAGCATAACCCACCAGCTCTTCAAGCTCCGATGAAATGACCAGCAAGGCGAGTCCGTCAGCACAGAGGGTTTCAATTAAGCGAATAATTTCTGCGTGTGCACCTACGTCAATTCCGCGGGTTGGCTCGTCGAGGATCAAGAATTGTGGCTTGGTCAGTAACCAGCGAGACAGCAACACTTTTTGCTGGTTGCCACCTGATAATAGTTCTATCGGTTGATCAGCGTTCGGCGTCCGGATACCTAGCTGGCGAATAAATCGCTCGGAGATAGCCTGCTGTTCTTTGCGCGAAATGGGTCTCAGCCAGCCACGCTGGGCTTGCAGCGCTAAAATAATATTCTCACTCACGGATGCAGCCCCGATGATGCCATCCGTTTTCCTGTCTTCAGGACAGAACCCCATACCTGTGCGCGAGGCATAGGATGGAGATCGAAGACTCACAGGTTTGCCTTTCATCCAGGCATTGCCGCTGTCGGCGGGTTTAATACCAAAAATGACTTCTGCTGTTTCTGTACGCCCAGATCCCAGCAAACCGGCCAGCCCCACGATTTCGCCCGGTCTGACTTGTAGATCGAACGGATAAATCGTGCCTTTCTTGCCAAAGTTTTTAAATTCAGCAACCGGTTTGTCACTTAACAGAGTACGCCCGGCACGCTGTAATGCCTTGGTATCCAGCTCCCGACCTAACATCATTTTGACCAGTTCTATTTGCGGTAACTTGGCGGTTTCATGGCAGCCAACAAATTCGCCATTGCGTAACACCGTAATGCGATCGCTCACTTCATAAACTTGATCAAGAAAATGGGTAACGAAAATCAGACTGATCCCCTGAGCACGCAGTTGGCGCATCAGGGTAAAGAGCATTTCAACTTCCTGGCTATCGAGACTGGCGGTAGGTTCATCGAGGATTAAAACTTTGGCGGAAAGGTCTATCGCACGACAGATAGCGACTATCTGTTGCATTGCCACCGAGAAGCGATTGAGTGGTTCACGGACATCCAGCGAAAAGCCGTAATCAGCCATCAGCCTGGTCGCCTGCGCCTCCATCTTTTTTCGGCAAATAAAACCCCAGCGTCGTGGTTCACGGCCAATGAAAAGATTATCGGCAATCGACATATTAGGTAGCAGGTTCACTTCCTGATATACCGTCCCGATCCCTAACTGTTGGGCATGTGCAGTATCACGTGGGGAAATCGTTTTACCATCAAGCCAGATGGTTCCCTGAGTAGCATGATAGACCCCGGTCAGTGTTTTTATCAGGGTAGATTTCCCGGCACCGTTTTCACCCAGCAAGGCCATAATTTCCCCCTTTCTCAGGCTGAAATTCACATTGCTCAGCGCTTTTACACCGGGAAATATTTTACTCAGTCCTTCAGTACGCAGGATCTCTCCATGCTGCTCCGCAGTCATATTACTCTCCTCGCTACAGCCAGCACTCTGCACAGAAGAGGGCTGGCTGTACGCTTCACATATTACCCTGGGGATATATCAGCCATATTTCAAGTTGCTTGGGCATTGATTTCAACATCCTGTAGAATTATCCATTATCATCAATTAAATAAAATCAATGTCGACAAGCAACTCGAATTATTTTGGGTATAGATTTAATATCCCATATTTTTCTTTTTCTCTAATTCTGCTGCTGCAGTATCAGGCAAATAGAGAGTGGATTCTGTAATAATAACTTTTTCAGGTACTGTGCCGTCTTTTTTAAATTTCTCCAGCGCATCAAAAGCTGGGCCAGCCATATTTGGTGTTAACTCAACGCTGGCGTTAGCTTCTTTATCAAGCATGGCTTTATATATATCAGGAACACCGTCTATGGAACCGGTCAGAATATCAGTCCCTGGTTTTAACCCGGCTTCTCTGATGGCCTGAATAGCCCCTATGACCATATCATCATTGTGGGCATAAACCATGCAGATATTTTTGCCATTGTTCTCTGCTTTAATAAAACTCTCCATGACTTCTTTACCTTTACTGCGCGTGAAGTCACCAGATTGAGAACGGATTATTTTAATATTAGGCGCACTGGCAATAGCGTCTGCAAAACCTTTTTTGCGATCGATTGCGACACTGGCTCCCACGGTTCCCTGCAATTCAACAACATTACAAGGCTTACCATCGAGGGTTTTGATTAGCCATTCACCGATAAGCTTTCCTTCCAGCTTGTTATCTGCCGTCACGGTTGTCATGTAGAGTGAGTTATCTTTTACGTCAATCGAACGGTCTAGTAAAAACACTGGAATTTCAGATTCTTTTGCTTCTTTTAATACCGGTTCCCAGCCCGTTGCAACAATCGGCGCAATGAAAATTGCATCGACTCCTTGAGCAATAAATGAACGAACGGCTTTAATTTGATTCTCTTGTTTTTGCTGGGCGTCGGCTATTTTTAACGTAATACCACGCTTCTCAGCTTCACTTTTTGCTACGCTGGTTTCCGCTGCCCGCCATCCGGACTCAGATCCAACTTGAGAGAATCCGACAGTTAAGGGAGCAGCGATAACCATAGATGACATTGCCGCGGATACTGCAGTAACTAAAACCAGGCGCTTCCACATAATGAATCCTCATGAATGATGATTAATATTGGCTCAAACGTGTTTTACAAATAAACAATAAAACAAAACAACTGATTATGTTGTGTCACAAATCGCAAAAACCTAATAACATTTATATTATTAATTAATATTTACACGGACATTAAGAATGCAACTGGTCATATGGATTTTCATACCATTACTTACCACCTTAAAATTAATTAAAAATTTCATTTATCTCAGTTAACCTAAGTCTATAAATAACACCCAGGATTAAACATCAACTATTTTTCATTTAAACGGTATGTTTGGCTTTCTGTTTATATCTGTCAAAGATAACAGCCGCCAGCAGAATCAAACCGCGTACCACATATTGTGAGAACGGTGAGATATTAAGTAAGTTCATCGCATTCTCAACGGTACCAAGAATAAGTACCCCAGCGACAACATATGAAATTTTTCCGATACCGCCTTTTAGCGAGACCCCCCCGAGGACACAGGCAGAGATAACAATCAGTTCATACCCGATAGAGGTCATCGGCTGTCCACTGGTCATACGCGATGCCAGAATAATTCCTGCCGCCGCCGCCACAAGTCCGGAAAGAACAAAGATAATAATTTTGGTCCGTACCACGGGGACACCCGCCAGTCTTGCCGCTTCCTCGTTACCGCCAATCGCCAGGGTATTGCGCCCAAAGGTGGTTTTATTCAGTAAAAAACCAAAGATAATCAGACAACCTACCGTCAGCCATATCGGAGCAGGAAGGCCAAACCACGTCTCGTACCCTAAGGCAAAGAAACGCTCGTCTTCAATCCCGACGGCTTTACCATCAGAGATGATATAAGCCAGACCGCGGACAATTTGCATGGTGGCAAGTGTCGTTATCAGGGCATTTATCTTCAGGCGGGCAATCACAAAGCCGTTGACCAGTCCGCTCAGCATGCCAAGCAGTAATCCTGCCGACACCCCCAGCCACAAACTTTCGGTCATATTGATAACCACCGCCGTGGTCACCCCGGCGCAGGCAATAACGGAGGCGACCGACAGGTCAAAATCACCCGAGGCCAGGCAAAACAGCATGCCGCAAGCTACCATTCCCGACATCGAAACGGCCAGACCCAGTCCTTTAATATTGACGAAAGAGGCAAAGTTAGGCACAAAAATGGCGCAGACAATAAATAACACGGCAAATACAACCAGCATGCCGTAGTTATCCCAGATGCGACCGAAACTAAAGGCCGATTTGCCGGTAGCAGGGGTCGATAATGTAGACATTTTATGCTCCTTAATCATACGGGCTCACTCTGTTTCGGCATGGCCAGGCTGAGAGCCTGCTGTTCACTGCCTTCGGAATGTAATAACTCCCCGGCTATCTCACCTTCGCGCATAACAATAATTCTGTCAGCAAGGCCGAGGACTTCTGGCAAGTCACTTGAAGCAAATAACACCGCGACACCCTGCTTTGCCAGGGCATAAATCACGTTATAAATTTCATGTTTTGCTCCCACGTCGATACCGCGGGTCGGTTCATCAAGCAAAATGACTTTCATATCTTCTGATAACCAGCGACCCAGAATCGCTTTCTGCTGGTTACCCCCAGACAGATTCATAATCAGCTGTTCAGCGGAGGGGGTTTTAATATTCAGAGCCCGAATATGCTTAGCCGCGTTATCAGTCTCCCACTGGTTATTAATATAGAAGCCTGCACCGACCGACTTACGTCTGGCACTGATGTTGATATTGTCACGAACCGAATGAACCGGAATAATTCCGTCAGCTTTGCGGTCTTCCGGGCAGAGCATCATTCCTGCCTCAATCGCATCGCTGGGTTGAGTAATAAACACGTCCTTGCCATCAATGCTGACCTTACCGCCAGTGATACGTGTCCCACCAAATAACCCTTTCATTAATTCACTTCGCCCGGCGCCCACCAGGCCAAATAACCCGACAATTTCACCACTGCGAACCGAAAGTGAGACAGCTGTGCGTACTCCAGGGGCTTTAACATTATCGAGTTTCAGCCTCACAGCACCATGCTGGCGCGGCTGCCAGCCATAAATATCACCCAACTCGCGCCCGACCATCGCCTGTACCAGCGAGTCATGATTAACCTGCTGCATATCCGCGAAAGTGGTGACATAGCGGCCATCCTTAAAGACGGTGATGGCGTCACTGAGGGCGAAAATCTCTTCCATGCGATGAGAAACATAAAGGATCACCCGTCCTTCACTGCGTAGTTCACGAATAACCCGGAACAGATTGTCAATTTCGCGACGTGACAGTGAGCTGGTCGGCTCATCAAAGGCGATAACCTTGGCATTACGTGCCAGTGCCTTGGCAATTTCTACCATCTGCCACTGGCCAATGGATAAATACTTGAGTGGCGTGTCAGGGCTGATATCCAGCCCTAAATGCTCGAGTTGTAGTCTGGCTTCGTAATTGAGCAAAGACCGATTAACAATCCCGCTTTTATGCGGCAGCTGACCGAGGTAGATATTTTCTGCTACCGTCATTTCAGGGATCAGGTGTAATTCCTGGTAAATAATCGCTACGCCAGCATTGAGCGCAGCGGGTGTATCGGCAAACGTGACCTCTTCGCCACGCAAAATAATGCTGCCTTGCGTCGGTGAATAGTTACCACTGAGGATTTTTAACAGGGTTGATTTTCCTGCGCCATTCTCTCCCATCAGGGCATGGATCTGACCGGCATAGCAGTCAAAACTGATATCCTGCAATGCCTTTACACCCGGAAAGGTTTTGCTGATACCACGAAATGAAAGGTAAGGCGTGAGTGGTGTTTGCTGTTGCATGATGTCTCCAAGTTTAAGTCATCGACGGGGATATTTTCCCCGTCGACTGGCCGTTTTTCTGGAAGCTATTTGCCACCCAGCCCTTTCTTATCCAGCTCTTCCTTAAAGTTATCCCGGGTTATCAGCACCACATCAGTGACTTCAGTGAATTTTGGCGGTTCAACACCTTTTGTTACCCACTCATAGAGCATTTCGCTACTCTTATAGCCATGCACATCGGGACTTGGCAGCAGTGAGCCATAGAAACCGGTCGCCTGTTTTTTCGAGAGTTCGCTAATGGCATCCACGCCATTGATACCAATACCCACCACATCTGCGGCTTTAAATCCTTGCCCTTCTGTAGCACGTACGCCACCCAGCACGGTGTTGTCGTTCATACCGACAATCAGCCAGTGTTTCACTTCGGGATGCTGAACCAGCATAGAGTTAGCGGCATCGAATGCGCCTGGAATATCGTTTGATTTGGTAGGAACTTTATAAATTTGCTTTTCTGGGAATCCGGCTGTTTTCAGCGCATCCATAGAGCCCGAGGTACGGCGGCGGGCAGTATCCAGTTCATCAGCAGTAATCGCCATTACAGCGGTATTGTTGACATCCCAGCCCCGTTTTTGCATCTCCTGATATAATTCCAGCCCCTGCCGCTCGCCAATTTTCGTCGCAGCCATCATCACCAGTGGTACCGTATCCATCGGTTTCCCTTTAGCGGTGACAAACTGATCGTCGACGGCAATGACCTTCATACCGTAGCTATTCGCTTTCGCCACAATGGCAGAGCCTAATTTTGGGTCTGGGGTACAAATAACAAATCCTTTCGCGCCACTGGCTGCCAGGCTATCGATGGCATTCAGTGTTTTTTCTCCATCGGGAACTGCGATTTTAATCACTTCAAAGCCAAGATCTTTTCCTGCTTTATCGGCAAATTTCCATTCCGTCTGGAACCAAGGCTCCTCAGGTTGTTTCACTAAAAAACCGAGCTTCATTGTTTCTGCGATAGCGGATTGTGACATAACAGCGGTCAGGCCAATAATCGCCAGCGCTTTAGTAAATTTGTGCATGACATGCTCCAGCTTGCTTGTAGGGTTTTTCAAGTAAGTTCGATTTAAAACAATGTATTAGCACTTATGAGTCAAAGCTCAGATGCCTGTAATAGTTTTAACGGAAAATTAATCGTCCATATTTGAGCGGAGTCACATGGCAGAAATACAGTAATTCAGTGCATGAATTCAGCGATTATCACCATAAAAAATACAGGAATTGTTAATAGGTGAATTAGAGACTTGTCGAATTATCCATATGATCAGCTGTTTCTTAAGTAAGGCGATAAATTTAACAATTCTCAATTTTACTCTGTAAATAAAATTATTCACTGCCGTATATTTATTCAAAAAAATATTAAGAATCTGACAGATGATGGTTTAAATCGATTTAATTAAATTTATTTATTCCTGCATCCGGCAGGAATAAATAAAAAGGAATCAGGATGATTCATATCCAGCACGGAATTCACTCGGACTTGCTCCCGTCGATTTTTTAAAAACTCGCGAAAAATAGAGCTGATCTTCAAAACCGATATTTCTTCCGACACTGGCAATCGGCATCCGGGTGGTGCTGAGTAATAGCTTCGCCTGACTGATACGTTGGTCTTCACGCCAGCTAAGAATACTGACCCCCAGCTGGTGGCGGAAAAGATGTGAAAGACGCGAAGCAGAAAGGCAAACATGCTGGGCGACACTGGCAATATCAAAATTGCTGTCAGCCAGATGCTCACTGATGTAATGGCAAGCATCCCGCACTCGATTGTCCAGCGGCGGATGTAGCGTGGCATTTAACATTTCCATACGACGCAGGAGTAACTGTTCCAGCAGGTTAATCGCTAGCAATTCGGCATAGCGCCCTTCTGCCTGGCCTGCGTCAATAATTTGCTGAAAAAATTGGGAAAAATCATCGATTCGATGTTCATCCGGGCGATAAAACCCTGTTTTTGCGAATAGCGGTTCCCAGTTTAGCCACTCCTGCCAGTAGGCCCGGGGACGAAAATAGACCCACTGGTGATACCACTCTTTACTCTGTGGAACCCGTCCATAGTGATGAATTTCGCCAGGCGGGAACAGCAGCATATCGCCAGGTTTACAGATAAAATTCTGTCCCTGATTGCTAATAATACCCTCACCACGAATGGTTAAGTTGAGAATATAACCTTTCATTCCCAGAGGTCTGTCGATAAAAAAATCCAGCGGCCCGTCAGCCTCTATTGGGGTTAAACCGGCAACAAGATGGGCATTGAATGAGTAGCCCGGTAACAGGGGATCGTTTTGTATTTCAGCCATCTTGATATTCGCTCCAGTAAGAAAAACAGAAACCATTTGTCCATATCCATTTTTCGCACACCTGCGAGGCTCAATGGCAAGTCAGAAAAGCATATATTTCTCGATAACGCCGTGTTTCATCTGTGGCTATGCTTTATCAGAGCATAGAGCAGCGGCTGGAAAGCATAATTAGTTTTACTATATTTTTGCCAAATAAATCCATATCGAATATTTGCACAGCATCACAGTTTCTCCCTTAACAGCTATTTAATCCATAAGTTCAGCGGATCCCGCCTGACTCTTTTTAGCCACAAAATTTACTGTTCATGGCATGTCTGTTTACTGTGCTGGAGTAAAAACATGTCAATTGCACTGGGTCTGGATTTTGGAAGTGATTCTGTAAGGGCATTGGCCGTTGATTGTCAAAACGGTACTGAGCTCGCCACCAGTGTTGAGTGGTATCCGCGCTGGAAGGACGGACGCTACTGTAACGCCGCCAAAAATCAGTTTCGTCACCATCCGCTGGATTATATCGAATCAATGGAGCGGGCTTTAGTTTCGCTCCTGCTCGCTCTTTCTGACGAACAACGGGCTGCTATCCGTGGTATCGGCGTCGACAGTACGGGTTCCACTCCGGCACCTGTAGACGCTAATGGGAATGTGCTGGCGCTTAATCCAGAATTTATCGATAACCCGAATGCCATGTTTGTCTTGTGGAAAGATCATACTGCTGTCGAAGAGGCTGATGAGATAACCCGACTGTGCCACCAGGCCGATAAGGTTGATTACTCTCGCTATATTGGTGGTACCTACTCCAGTGAATGGTTCTGGGCAAAAATTTTACATGTCACCCGGGAAGATACTGCCGTTGCTGAAGCTGCAGTATCCTGGGTTGAACTCTGCGACTGGGTTCCTGCCTTGCTCTCTGGCACCACGCGTCCGCAGGATATCCGCCGCGGACGTTGTAGCGCTGGCCATAAAAGCTTATGGCATGAGAGTTGGGGAGGATTACCTCCAGCGTCTTTCTTTGATGAACTCGATCCATTAATTAACCAGCATCTTAGCCACCCTTTGTTCACTGAGACCTGGACTGCCGACCTGCCTGTTGGCCACCTGAGTCCTGAGTGGGCTGCGCGGCTCGGATTATCTGAGGATGTGGTTATTTCTGGCGGAGCATTCGACTGCCATATGGGCGCAGTGGGTGCGGGGGCCCAGCCTAATACGCTGGTAAAAGTTATCGGTACCTCCACCTGCGATATTCTGATTGCCGATTATGAAACTGTCGGAGAGCGGGCAATTAAGGGTATCTGCGGTCAGGTCGACGGTAGTGTCATCCCTGATTTTGTGGGCCTGGAGGCCGGACAATCCGCTTTCGGTGATATCTATGCCTGGTTCAGCCGTGTCCTCTGCTGGCCGCTGGACAGGCTGGCACAGCAGCACCCTGAACTCAGTCAACAAATCGAAGCCAGCAAAAAAGAACTCCTTCCCGCCCTGACTGAAGACTGGGCAAAACAGCCTTCACTGGAACATCTGCCGGTTATTCTCGACTGGTTTAACGGTCGACGCACTCCTGATGCCAACCAACGCCTGAAAGGTGTGATAACCGATTTAAATCTCGCGACCGATGCCCCTGCCCTGTTCGGTGGTCTGATTGCCGCGACGGCATTCGGCGCCCGGGCGATCATGGAGTGTTTTACCGAACAGAATATCCCGGTAAACAATGTCATCACACTTGGCGGCATCGCGCGTAAATCACCCGTGATTATGCAGGTCTGTTGTGATGTCCTGAATCGCCCAGTGCAAATTGCCGCTTCCGATCAGTGCTGTGCCTTGGGTGCCGCTATCTTTGCTGCCGTGGCCGCTGGTGAACATACCGATATTTCCAGTGCGCAGAAAGTAATGGCCTGTCAAATCGAACGGACTTTGCAACCGAGTCCACAACGCGCTGAACAGTTTGAACAGCTCTATCGTCGTTACCAGCAATGGGCCGACAGTGCAGAGCAACATTATCTCCCCTCAGTCCCTGCCATTTCTGCTCACGCAGACAACCCGGTGGTGGCCGCCCTTTAAGGATATAACAATGACTATATTTAATAATTATGAAGTGTGGTTCGTAATTGGCAGTCAACATTTGTATGGTCCGGAAACACTACGTCAGGTCACTTTGCATGCTGAGCAGGTGGTGAATGCCCTGAATAGCGAAGCAAAGTTACCGTGCAAACTGGTGCTGAAACCACTCGGTATCCGTCCGGATGACATCACGTCCATCTGTCGGGATGCCAGCCACGATGAAAAATGTGCTGGGGTTATCGTCTGGTTGCATACTTTTTCTCCGGCAAAAATGTGGATTAATGGCCTGACAATCCTGAATAAACCGTTATTACAGTTCCATACCCAGTTCAATGCGCAAATTCCGTGGAATAGCATTGATATGGACTTTATGAACCTCAATCAGACCGCCCATGGTGGCCGTGAGTTTGGTTTTATTGGCGCCCGTATGCGCCAGCAGCATAGTGTAGTCACCGGTCACTGGCAGGATCCGCATGCTCATCAGCGTATTGGTTCATGGATGCGACAAGCCGTTTCCAGACAGGATACCCGGCTGCTTAAAGTGGCTCGATTTGGTGACAACATGCGTGAAGTGGCCGTCACCGATGGCGATAAAGTCGCCGCGCAGATTAAGTTTGGTTTCTCGGTCAATACCTGGGCGGTAGGCGACTTGGTTGCGGTCGTGAATGCCGTTAGCGACGGAGATATCAGTGCTCTGGTCGATGAATATGAACACAGCTATCGTCTGGCCCCCGTAGCACAAGTTCACGGTGAAAAACGACAGAATGTTATTGATGCCGCTCGTATCGAGTTAGGCATGGAGCGCTTCCTCAAAGAGGGAGGATTCCACGCCTTTACCACGACATTTGAAGATCTTCATGGCTTAAAACAGCTTCCGGGGCTGGCAGTACAGCGCCTGATGCAGAAAGGATACGGGTTTGCTGGTGAAGGTGACTGGAAGACCGCGGCACTGACACGCATTATGAAAGTCATGGCGACAGGCCTGCCGGGCGGCACCTCGTTTATGGAGGACTACACCTATAACTTTGAGCATGGCAACGATATCGTCCTGGGTTCTCATATGCTGGAAGTGTGCCCGACTATAGCCACTGATGAAAAACCGCTCCTCGATGTGCAATATCTTGGCATCGGCGGTAAAGAAGATCCTGCTCGTCTTATTTTTGCCTCTAAAACCGGCCCGGCAGTGAATGCCAGCCTGATTGATCTGGGAGATCGTTTCCGTCTGCTCGTGAACTGTGTCGATTCGGTAGAGATGCCTCATGCATTACCAAAATTACCGGTAGCCAATGCATTATGGAAAGCCCAGCCAGACTTACCAACGGCTTCTGAAGCCTGGATCCTCGCGGGAGGCGCTCATCACACGGTGTTCAGCCACGCACTCAATCTTGATGATATGCGTCTTTTTGCTGAACTGCATGATATCGAAATTGCGGTTATCGACAATGATACGCAGCTCCCTGCGTTTAAAGACGCCCTACGCTGGAACGAAGTGTATTACCACTTTAAACGTTAACTCAGGCAGTCCCTCTGTGAGGGACCGCTTCTTTTACGGAGGTCATCATGTTTGAACAACTTAAACGTCAGGTTCTCGAAGCTAACCTGGCGCTACCAGAACACAATCTGGTGACGCTGACCTGGGGTAATGTCAGTGCCGTCGATCGTGAGCAAGGCGTACTTGTTATCAAACCGTCAGGCGTCGACTATCGCGCCATGACGGCTGAGGATATGGTGGTTGTCAGTCTGGAAACGGGTAAAGTCGTCGAAGGGACAAAAAAACCGTCGTCAGATACTCCGACTCATCGTCTGCTGTATTTGCGTTTTCCTAATATTGGCGGCATCGTTCACACTCATTCACGTCACGCCACTATCTGGGCGCAGGCGGGGCAAGCCATTCCGGCAACCGGCACTACCCAGGCCGATTATTTTTACGGTGCTATCCCCTGTACTCGTAAAATGACGGATGACGAAATTAACGGTGAGTATGAATGGCAGACGGGCGAACTGATCGCCAGTATGTTTGATGAACACCAAATCGATCCGATGCAGGTACCGGGTGTGCTGGTTCATTCTCACGGACCTTTCGCATGGGGGGTCAATGCCGAGGATGCAGTACACAACGCTATCGTTATGGAAGAAGTGGCTTATATGGGTATTTTCTGCCGCCAGTTAAACCCTGAGCTACCTGCGATGCAGCAGACACTGCTGGATAAACATTACCTGCGCAAACACGGGGCGAAAGCCTATTACGGACAGTAAACCAGTAATCAAAAATCGACCAGGAGACGGGATTATTCCCGTCGCCCTCTCACATCACCGTAGATACGTTCGAAGAAATTGCACCAATAAAGTTGCAAGATAGTGTATTATTGTCGTGTTTATGCAGACAACCACTTGCGACCCAAGAGGTTTGATTATTTCAATGAATACTTAGAATACTTTGAACGGAGGTGAATATGATTACACATACTCGATTCACTATCGCGGATAGCTATGCTCTTCTGGGCAACTTGTGCGTACCTGGCGTTCAGGGAAAATTTGAAGTTCGTTCTTTCATTGATCGCGTAAAACGCCCTCGTTTGATCGTTGTACATGAGAGCTGGCATGATGCTGCTCGCCGTGAGCGCATTGCGCCGTTGATTGTAGTGCAGTTTGAAGCCGATGGTCGTCAAAAGAGCATTGAGCAGCAAGAAGAAACTCAATTCAAAGGTGTCGATTTGGCAGACCTTAGTCGCCGCGCTGTGGATTTTTTTCAATGGAATGAACACGGCAAACAGGTATGTCACCACTAGTCATTGACGCCCATGAAAAGAATCTTATCTGGCCAGATGATTTCGACGAATCAGACCAAGCCTATCAGAAATTAGTCCATATTGCCGATGATGACGCCGCCGAACACGAAGTTATCTTAGAAGATGACGGTGGCAAACAGGCTCGCCTATATTTACGTCACATCGAAAGCAATGAAGTATCGGCCAACTTCTTCCTGGAATTCAATCTGACAACTCCAGAATTTTTCCCGGAACGTATCCCGCAGGTTACCAGTGCCTTTGTAGGTACCGACTATCGCGCAGCTAAGCTCTCACAGCACGTCTATCGTATGATAATGAAACATTATGGCGCTGTGATTAGTGATACGCATCAGACCCTTGGTGGAATGCTTATCTGGCTGCTTATGGCCGAAGATGACACAGTACAGCTCAACATCATGCAGATTCGTGGCGATCGTCTTGAATGTCGGCTGATTGATGGTAAACCAGAAACATATATTGGTGAGATTGATGCGCTGGAACAGGCTGGCGATACTATCTGGGGCGATCCAGATGCTGTTGTTTCTTTAGCCACTCTTGAGCATCTTGGCTTCCGCCCAGCGTACCGGAATATGCAACATATCGTTCTGACAGCTCGTTCTCTTTAACTTCCGACGAGAAGAGCCGTTTTTCCTCATTCCTATTTGCTAAACAGTATGGCTGGATTGCTTCGCACGATCTTCCTGCATATATCTATCGGCTCTACGTTGCAGCGTTCCGAGTAAGTATTAGATATTGATGATAATGGCCGCCTTATCCAATCGCTTCCTGTTCATCAGCCCCGTATTCTGTTCTTAGCTTCTTCAGATTTTATCTCGCGGTGAACACCCTTGCCATTCAGCTAACTCTTCCCCTTACCAGGTGCGTAGAGAGCTTTTACCTCCAAGTCGCTTGTTAACCACCACGGTCAACTGACAACATCATGTCCGACACACCATTAAAAAAAAGCCGCAACATGACCTGTTGCGGCTTCTTAACCTGTTAACGTCGTTCTGCGTTAATGAGCCGTTTCCGGTTTAAGTTTTTGGGCACTGATAAAGTTATAGGTTAACTGCTGCTGTGGTTTATCCAGCGCAACAGTCACCTGCCCGCCATCAACCAGGCTACCAAATAACAGTTCATTAGCCAGCGGCTTTTTCAGGTAATCCTGAACCACACGCGTCATTGGGCGAGCGCCCATCGCGCGATCGTAGCCTTTTTCTGCTAACCAGTTACGTGCTTCCTGGCTGACTTCCAGTGAGACCCCTTTCTGATCCAACTGAACCTGGAGTTCAACAATGAACTTATCAACCACTTGTTGAATCACCTCGGTAGAGAGATGGTTAAACCAGATAATGTTATCAAGACGGTTACGGAATTCAGGGGTAAAGATCTTTTTGATCTCTTCCATCGCGTCAGTACTGTTGTCCTGACGGATAAGACCAATTGATTTACGTTCTGTTTCCCGCACGCCGGCGTTGGTGGTCATCGCCAGAATCACATTACGGAAGTCCGCTTTACGGCCATTGTTATCAGTCAGGGTTCCGTTATCCATCACCTGTAATAACAAGTTAAAGACATCCGGATGCGCTTTCTCTATCTCATCAAGCAGCAAGACTGAATGGGGATGCTTAATCACCGCATCCGTTAACAGTCCACCCTGGTCAAATCCGACATAGCCCGGAGGGGCACCAATCAAACGACTGACGGTGTGACGCTCCATATACTCGGACATGTCGAAGCGCAGCAGCTCAATCCCTAAAGACTTGGCGAGCTGTACCGTGACTTCCGTCTTACCGACACCAGTAGGGCCAGCAAACAGGAATGAACCTACCGGTTTGTTCTCATGGCCCAGTCCGGCACGACTCATCTTAATCGCCTCGGTCAGCGCTTCAATCGCTTTATCCTGGCCAAATACCAGCATTTTAAGGCGATCGCCCAATACTTTCAGTGTATCCCGGTCACTTGCAGAGACACTTTTTTCAGGAATTCGGGCAATACGTGCCACTACCGTTTCGATATCAGATACGTTAACCGTTTTCTTGCGCTTGCTGACAGGGACCAGGCGACTACGTGCCCCAGCTTCATCAATAACGTCGATTGCCTTATCAGGCAGATGCCGGTCATTAATATATTTGACGGCCAGCTCCACCGCCGCACGAATCGCTTTTGCGCTATAGCGGACATCGTGGTGTGCTTCATATTTCGTTTTCAGGCCATTAATTATCTGGACGGTCTCTTCGACTGTCGGCTCGGTAACATCTATTTTCTGGAAACGACGCGCTAAGGCACGATCTTTTTCAAAGATATTACTGAATTCCTGATAAGTCGTAGAGCCCATGACCCGAATTTTACCGCTGGAAAGTAACGGTTTTATCAGATTAGCCGCGTCAACCTGGCCACCTGATGCCGCACCTGCTCCGATGATGGTATGAATTTCATCGATAAACAGAATACTGTTCTTATCCTGTTCCAGCTGTTTGAGTAACGCTTTAAAGCGTTTTTCAAAATCACCGCGATATTTGGTGCCAGCCAGTAATGAACCGATATCCAGTGAGTAAAGCGTGCAGTCAGCAATCACTTCCGGCACGGTACCCTGAACGATTCTCCACGCCAGACCTTCAGCAATCGCCGTTTTACCGACACCAGACTCACCCACTAATAACGGGTTATTCTTGCGGCGGCGGCACAGTACCTGAATGGCGCGCTCCAGCTCTTTATCACGCCCAATAAGCGGGTCAATACCGCCGACTCGGGCAAGCTGATTAAGATTGGTAGTGAAATTTTCCAGTCGGTCTTCACCCGCAGGTGCTTCTTCGCTGGCCGGACTTTCATTACTTGGCGCCTGGCCCGGCTCATCTTTGCGCGTGCCGTGTGACAGGAAGTTAACCACATCCAGACGGCTAACTTCATATTTGCGCAGTAAGTAGGCCGCCTGTGATTCCTGCTCGCTGAAAATCGCGACCAGCACATTGGCTCCTGATACCTCATTGCGACCAGAAGACTGGACATGGAATACCGCACGCTGTAACACGCGCTGGAAACTGAGCGTCGGTTGTGTTTCGCGCTCGTCCTGGCTTTCTGGTAAAACCGGAGTGGTTTGCTCGATAAAGGTTTCAAGTTCTTGCCGCAGTGCAACAAGATCCACCGAACAGGCTTCAAGCGCTTCTCGTGCCGATGGGTTACTGAGTAGTGCCAGTAACAGATGCTCGACAGTCATAAACTCATGCCGGCGCTCGCGCGCTCTGGCGAAAGCCATATTTAAACTGAGTTCCAGTTCTTGGTTGAGCATAGACACCTCCCCAAATATTGCCCGATTCAGGCCTTTTCAAGCGTACATAACAAAGGGTACTCATTGTCCTTCGCGTACTGATTCACCAGTGCCACTTTGGTTTCTGCTACTTCAGCAGTAAAAATGCCACAAATAGCTCTTCCCTGATAGTGAACCGTGAGCATCAATTGCGTCGCACGTTCTACATCATAAGAAAAGAACTTTTGTAACACGTCAACAACAAATTCCATTGGCGTGTAATCATCATTCAATAAAATGATTTTATACATAGAGGGTGGCTGCAACTCTTCGCGCAATTTATCCTTTGCCACCAGATCTAATTTTAACCAATCTTTTGTCTTACCCATTCCAGCGATTCATCATTTGTTGTAGCCCAAAAACGTATCAGGCAAGGTTTTAAGTTGAGTTTACTATGCTTTTAGTAATACATCGCGTAGTAAATATTTCTGCTTATTTTCCCGTATACGAGACCGCTATCACATAACGAGCAATAGCGTTAACTGCTTCAAACTTTTAGACATTTAACCCACAATCCCGCCAGTGGATGCTTGACGGAACAGGCTGTTTATTCACATAGTAGCAGCTTGAGCCTGTTATTTTTTGAACAATCGGCTCTAACCTCCGATTCATTCTCTCACTATTACGTCTTACAAAGGATGCAGAAGTATGGGAACGGGTACCGTTAAATGGTTCAATAATTCAAAAGGGTTTGGCTTTATCTGTCCGGAAGATGGTGGTGAAGATATCTTCGCACACTATTCAACCATTCAGATGGACGGTTACAGAACCCTTAAAGCCGGACAGGTTGTCAAATTTGACACACATCAGGGGCCTAAAGGTAATCACGCCAGCCTGATAGTTCCGCTAATGACAGAAGCTGTTGCCTGAGAACACGCATAATATCTTGAGTCTCTGGCGTAAAATGTCAGCCATATCAGGGCTGACATTTTATCCGCTAAAGCTACTCTCTTGCCAGGGCATCAATCGGGTTCAAGCGCGCCGCATTGCGAGCAGGTAACCAGCCAAAAAGCACCCCAATTGCCGTAGAACAACCAAAGGCCGTCAGTAAGGCGACTGGCGAAAAACCGATTTCCCAGCCTGGTAAAACAAACTGTAAGGCGGTAGCTATTAGCAATGACAGCGTAACACCCAATGCCCCACCGACTAAACAAACCAGTACCGCTTCAATTAAAAACTGCTGTAATACGTCACTGGCTCTGGCACCCACAGCCATACGAATACCAATCTCTTTAGTACGCTCTGTGACCGAGACCAGCATAATATTCATGACACCAATTCCACCCACCAGCAGGGAAATAACCGCCACCAGCGTTAAGAACATCTGTAATGTACGTGTGGTCTTTTCTGCCGTTTTCAACAAGCCATCCATATTGTAAGTAAAAAAGTCTTGCTGACCATGACGTAAATTGAGCAACCGACTGAGTTGTTTTTCAGCATCCTGGCTGTTGTAGCCATCTTTAACGCGTACCGTTATTGAATTCAGCCAGCGCTGCCCCATAACTCGATTTGCCATCGTACTGTAAGGTAACCAGACGCGTAATACCTTGCTGCTGCCAAACATTGACTGCTTCTCTGTAGCAACGCCAATCACCGTTGCCGGTACATTGCCGACCAGGATAACTTCGCCTACCACCTGGGTTTTATTAGGAAATAATTGGCGCTTACTGTTTTCATCAATCACCACCACCTGAGCACGATCAAACATTTGTTCATTATTAAAACCCGTGCCCTGGCTAATCGTCATACCATAAACGCTGAAATAATCCCCACTGACACCATTAACACTAGCAGCGACATCAACATTGCCATACCGTAATCGGAGATTACTGGAAATCGAGGCAGTGGCAGAGCTTACCCAGGGTTGTTTAAGAATGGCGGCTAAATCGCCCTCTTTCAGTGACTGCTGAAAGAGGGGATCATCGTCACCAAAATCTTTACCCGGATAGACATCAATCGTATTGGTGCCTATCGCCCGAATATCCGCCAGTACCAGTTGTTTAGCTGCATCACCAATCACCACGATAGACACCACAGAGGCAATACCGATAATAATGCCCAGCATCGTCAGCAGAGTACGCATTTTATTAGCGGCTAATGCCAGCCAGGCCATACTTAGCGCCTCACGAAAGCGACTGAATATTTGCTGAAATGAGCTATTTTTTGCTAACTGGGGTTTTTCAGTAAAAGAGGCACTATCCTGGGTTACTGAAGGTGGATTACGAACAATTTCACCATCACGAATTTCAATAACCCGCTGCGCCTGGGCGGCAACCGTCGGATCATGGGTCACGATAATCACCGTATGCCCCTGCTGACACAGCTGTTTCAGGGTCGCCATCACTTCCTCACCAGAATGGCTGTCCAGCGCTCCCGTTGGCTCATCGGCCAGAATCACCTGCCCACCGTTCATCAGAGCACGCGCAATACTGACACGCTGCTGCTGACCGCCTGATAACTGTGAAGGACGATAGTCGACTCGCTCGCCCAATCCTAAGCGGGTGAGCAGCTCGGTGGCTCGTTGCTTACGCTGGAGCCGCGTGGTTCCGGCATAGACAGCAGGCACCTCAACATTTTGTGACGCACTCAGATGGGAAAGCAAATGGTAGCGCTGAAAGATAAAACCAAAGTGCTCACGACGCAGGGTCGCCAGCTTTTCTTCATCAAGCGTTGCGGTATCCACACCGGCAACCTTGTAACTGCCGCTACTCGGTTTATCCAGACAGCCGAGGATATTCATCAGGGTGGACTTTCCCGAACCAGAAGCACCGACAATCGCTACCATCTCCCCGGCTTCGATATTCAGAGTGATACCTTTTAGTACCTCCACCTGTTCTTCGCCGGAAGGATAACTACGACGGATATCTTTTAGCTCGAGCAGTACACTCATGATGCGCCTCCGTCACTGAGCTTACCCGTGACCACTTCTTCTCCTTCCTCAAGCCCCTTGAGTACCTGAACTTGCGTATCGTTACGGGTTCCAATCGTCACCTCACGCACTTTCGTTTCACCATTACGCAAGATAGTCACGTTATAACGATTTTCCCCTACTGGTTCACCCAGCGCGGACAGGGGGATAGTAATAATGTCTTTAATTTCTGCCAGTTGAATATGAACTTGGGCGGTCATATCCAGACGCAGTAGTCCATTGACATTCGGTACTTCAAAGCGGGCATTATAAAAAATGGCCTCATTGACTTTATCCGGAGTCGGCAAAATATCTTTGATAACCCCTTCATAGCGTTCAGTCGGCGAACCCAGCACGGTAAACCAGACTTTTAATCCCGGTTTAATATGTATGACATCGGCCTCAGACACCTGCGCTTTTACTAGCATGGTGCTTAAGTCAGCCAGGGTCAGAATATTCGGTGCCTGCTGGGCGGCAATAACCGTTTGTCCTTGCAGGGTCGTAATTTGCGTCACTTCCCCAGCCATAGGAGCAATGATTCGGGTGAATTCGAGGTTGGTTTGTGCACTACTCAAACTTGCTTGATTGCGTTTAATTTGCGCATCAATAGTGGCAATTTGCGCTTTCTTGACCGCTAAGTCTGTCTTCGCGATATCCAGATCCTGCTGCGAAATCAACTGTGTTTTCGCCAGTGCCTGTTGCCTGGAAAGCGTCTGGCTTGCAAGCTGACTTTGTGCAGCAGCCTGCTGACGCTGAGCACGTAGCTCCATCAGCGTGGCGTCAACTTCTTTAATTTGGTTTTCAGCCTGTTGAGGATCAATGACACCTAATAGCTGATCTTTTTTAACTTTATCACCAATACTCACCGACAGTGTCTGCAGCTGTCCGCTAACCTGGGCACCCACATCCACTTTGCGCAGTGCATCCAGTTTTCCCGTCGCCAGTACACTTTGTTGCAATGTGCTTTTACGCACAATCAATGTCTGGTATTGCACGACGGGAGTATTCAGCACTGACCACAGCCAAAAAGCACCAATACCCGCCAGTAGGAATAACACCCAATACAGTTTTTTTATCTGTCTCTTATTTTTCATAAGCGTCCTAATGACATCTTGAACCATTAAATCCATTGATCAAAAAACAAACAAATCGTAGTTTTTTGTGAAGAAAGTACCGTTTATTGAATGTCAGTTTATAAACACCGTGCTGTAATTTCTGCCATTCATCATTCCTTGAGCATTTATTATGTCACACATTAATGTCTATTCAGTCCCTGGTAGTTTACCGAAAAATAGCTGGCAGCTTTTTATGTCACTGGCCCAGGGTAAATGGCAGCCGGGACATTCCTGGAATGATCCTGCTTATCGGCGAAAATTTATCTTACGTTCATTAATGATGCCATTCAGAACAGTAAAGTTAATGAAAAATCTCGTCAGTCAGCCTTTTCTTGCCTCAATGCTGACAGCCCAGCCAGGTTTACCTTGTCGCTTACATCGCCCTTACCTCGCGCTCAATATTCCGCGGGCAGAAACCTTTGAAGCTATTGCCTGCCACTACAAGGATATTTCAGACATCTTTTCTGAGCAGATGATCAAAGAATATTTTACTGAACGCGGCTACTGTCTGGCGGAGCTTCAAGGGAAAAATAATGAGTCCTATTTCATTTATCTCTCAGCCGTTGATATGCAAGGAAAAGAAGGCGAGGTAACGTTAAATATTCGCGATAGCGAACAGGTGACTCTGGCAAAATTAACTTTTACAATTTGCCAGCATGATAACAAAAAAACCTTATTTATTGGCGGCTTGCAGGGTGCGAGAATTTGTACCCCGCATGAAACTATTCAGGTAGCAACCAAAGCCTGCTACGGCTTGTTCCCCAAACGCTTATTGTTAGAAACCGCCTGTACTCTTGCCAGATACTTTCATGCTGAACAGATTCTGGCTGTCGGCAATAGCACCCATATTTATCGTTCCTGGCGTTATGAGAAAAAGAAAAAACAGCTGATGCATGCCGATTACGACAGTTTCTGGTTATCCATGCATGGAGAGTTACGTAAAGACGGCCTGTTCCTGTTACCTGCAGCGATTGCGCGTAAATCGCTGGAAGATATTGCCAGTAAAAAACGGGCAGAATATCGCCGTCGCTATGAGCTACTGGATAATCTAAGTCATAGCATTGACGGCCATTTCTAACTTATTCAGCGCGTCCCCTGGCGAGCCAGAGTACCCGTGCAAACATACTTTTTAGCAAGGACGGAATGGCATTCTCACCACGCCGTCCTGCTTCCAGAGCGACTTCAATGGCCAGGTCTGGTTTTGATGAACGGCTTATTGCTTTGGTGATAATACGCCGCGTATTCATGGGAACACCTTGCGGCAGCTGTGCAATGCGATGGAAAACGTCCGAAAATCCCTGACGATACATAAAATGTTCCATATCCAGTGCCGGTAAGGCAGTCAGATGATCGCGTAAACCCTGAGTATCGTCCCCCAGCACACTGCGTACCGTAGCAGCATATTTTTTTCCTGCCTCATCGCCATCGACCAGGACATGCCATTCGATACCCATACGTTGGGCAAATTTGAGCAGCGGTTTCAAACCGGACTGCGCAAATTCAATCACTCTGATACCTTCAGTTTCAAAATGATGTCCGCACTGTCGCGCCAGCTCATTCATCATCCAAATCTCCGTCTCACCTTCAACCAGCAGCCAGCAACGAGCAAACAGTGAGGAAGCGCGATTAAAACGAATATGAAAAGCAATTCGCCGGCTATCTTCGGCATTCATTCCGCCCGGCCCCAGACGCCATGCTGCCACTTTTGATGACTCACGAACCAGACGGCAGACCTGCTCTACTGGTGTCAGTGACAGCAAATCTCCTGAGTTGGTGGTGGTGATTTTTTGTAGCGGTAGCACATTCAGTAAATTCCAGGCTACCGACAGCATAATGGGATGCAGACGCGTTTCAGGATCCTCTACCAGCAACAAAGGCTGAGCGTCACGACTCAATAACACATTCCCTTTAGCCTGCAATAGAGTGGCGAACATCCCCAGTAAAATCATCCGATAAGCACGGGTATTAGGCTTATCTATCATGCGGTTAATCGCATCAAGATAACGCCAGCCTTTCTTCTCATCATGTGTTTGTCGGCGCAATAATCGCTGACGAGACTCTGCCCCCTGCTCAGAGAAGTAGTGTTCCAGCAACTGCACCATGGCAGATAGCCCTTTACGAACCTGAAGATCGCTGAGATTTTGCGGATTAGCAACGAGTTCACGAGTCAATAAATCAAGCTGACGCGCAGTAATTTCGGTATCAGGCATTTTCGGTACCGTACTGCTTTTCAGGCGTCGCATAAAACGCGCATCTCTCAGCCGTAATACTGGGATCAGGCTAATTAACTTGGTGGCTAATGCATCAATGTCACCCAGCGCTAACGGACATCCCCGTTCATCAAGGAATGAACGTAATGTCAGGACCGAACCGTCGTCACCCAGCTCCCCTTCTAAGCGATAGAAGATACGCTGAACGTTATCGGTGTCAGCAATCCATACTGGAGCCAGTCCCCGGCAGCGTCGGCTGTGGCTGCTCCCTTCAGCCTGTTCTCTGAAGGTCAAAATAATATGTAAATGATTTTCTCGCCCCTGTTGCTCACCTGGCGGAAAATAGAAGTCGTTCGGAGTAAATTCATACAAGCGATTATCAGCAGCAAGCAGTAGCGTGAGCGCATCCAGCAAACTCGACTTACCCCAGGCATTTTCACCGATCAGGACATTATTTTGTTCAAGCATTAACGACAGTCGGTTAATACCACGGAAACCCACAATTTCGATCCGTTCAAGAAACATAGCTTCTCCTGCTGTGAAAACTGCTTCCAGTATACCCGGCAATATCCAGGATATCGGGATATTGCCCTCATGACGAGAGTCGAATCACAGAGTCTGTCCTGGCACTTTCCCCTTTCTTGTTTGTCTTAGTGTATAGTTTTCAAGCATGTTTGCTCTCGTCACTCTGACGCTTTCCTCTACCTCTTGATGAGAGGTAGGTCTGGTCACTTTGTCAATAGATAAGGAACACGATGAAACAGAATGTAGCAACCTATCTTGCTAAAACGCTGGAAAGTGCAGGAGTTAAACGTATCTGGGGTGTCACCGGCGACTCACTTAATGGTATCAGTGATAGCCTTAATCGTATGGGAACCATTGAATGGATGGCGACCCGCCACGAGGAGGTCGCGGCATTTGCTGCCGGTGCAGAAGCGGCATTAACAGGCGAGCTGGCCGTCTGCGCAGGCTCATGCGGACCCGGTAACCTGCACTTGATCAATGGCTTATATGACTGTCACCGTAATCGTGTCCCCGTACTGGCGATTGCAGCCCACATTCCTTCCAGTGAAATAGGGACCGGATATTTTCAGGAAACCCATCCACAAGAGTTATTCCGCGAATGCAGCCATTACTGCGAATTAGTCTCTAATCCCGAGCAAATCCCTCAGGTTCTGGCAATAGCAATGCGCAAAGCCGTGCTTAATCGAGGAGTCTCTGTCGTGGTCTTACCGGGTGATATCGCCCTTCAACTGGCTCCTGAATCAGCCAGTACTGACTGGTATCCAGCGCCACAACCGATTGTTACCCCTCCGGTATCCGAGCTTGAGAGACTTGCGGAGCTGTTAAGTTCAGATGCCGATATCGCCCTGATGTGTGGGAGTGGTTGTGCAGGTGCGCACCAGGAACTGATCCAACTAGCAGAAAAACTTAAAGCGCCCATTGTCCATGCTCTGCGAGGCAAAGAGCATGTGGAGTATGACAACCCCTACGATGTCGGCATGACCGGGTTGATAGGCTTTAGTTCGGGCTATCACACGATGCTGAATGCCGATATTCTGGTATTAATCGGGACTCAGTTTCCCTACCGGGCGTTTTATCCGACCAACGCCAATATTGTCCAGATTGACATTAATCCGGGTAGTATCGGCGCACACAGCAAAATTGATATGGCTATTATCGGTGATGTCAAAGCCACCCTCAAAGCCTTGCTGCCTCTGCTGGAAGAGAAGACCGATCAACACTTCCTGGATAAAGCCAGAAAACATTACCAAAAAACGCGTGAAGAGCTCGACGCTCTGGCACAGCCAATACCTGATAAGCCTATTCACCCTCAGTATCTGGCGCAACAAATTAGCCATTATGCTCAAGAAGATGCCATCTTCACTTGTGATGTCGGTACTCCGACCGTCTGGGCAGCCCGCTATCTGAAAATGAATGGTAAACGCCGACTGCTGGGTTCGTTTAATCACGGTTCAATGGCCAATGCGATGCCACAAGCATTAGGTGCTAAAGCGACCGCACCGGGTCGTCAAGTGGTCGCCATGTGTGGTGACGGTGGCTTTAGTATGCTGATGGGAGATTTCCTCTCAGTGGTACAGCTCAATCTACCGATAAAAATCGTTATTTTTAACAACAGCGTACTCGGTTTTGTCGCCATGGAGATGAAAGCGGGTGGCTATCTGACTAATGGTACCGATTTACACCCCACCAACTTTGCCGCGATTGCAGCCGCCTGTGGCATCAAAAGCTTCCGGGTAGAGCAACCGGAAGACCTGAATGGGGCCCTTGAACAAGCTTTCGCGTTTGACGGTCCGGTACTGGTAGACGTAGTGGTGGCAAAAGAGGAACTGGCAATGCCACCAGAAATAAAACTTGAGCAAGCAAAAGGCTTTAGTTTGTACATGTTGCGAGCCATCATCAATGGACGGGGTGACGAGGTTATCGATTTAGCGAAAACAAATTGGTTCCGATAACACAACCCGCTACTCTGAACACCTGAATATGTTTCAGGTGTTCATCCTCAGAGAAAGGACTTTCCATGATAGATCTACGCAGTGATACCGTAACCCGCCCAAGCCGTGCGATGCTGGAACGAATGATAGCCGCACCCACCGGGGATGATGTTTACGGTGATGACCCTACCGTTAATCAGTTACAGGAGTTCGTCGCTAAACTTAGCGGCAAAGAAGCGGCGCTGTTTTTACCCACTGGCACCCAGGCGAATCTGGTCGCATTGCTGAGTCACTGTGAACGCGGGGAAGAGTATATTGTCGGCCAGGTGGCGCATAATTATCTTTATGAAGCCGGAGGTGCCGCGGTATTAGGTAGCATCCAGCCACAACCGATTGATGCTAATCCGGACGGCTCACTGCCACTGGACAAAGTGGCAGCAAAAATCAAACCTGACGATATTCATTTCGCACGCACTAAACTACTCAGCCTGGAAAACACGCATAACGGCAAAGTGCTGCCACGCGAATATTTTAAGCAAGCCTGGGAATTTACCCGCGAGCATAATCTGGCGCTGCATATTGATGGTGCCCGACTGTTTAACGCTACGGTTGCCTACGGCTGTACGCTGGAAGAAATTACTCGCTACTGTGACACCTTTACTCTTTGCCTCTCAAAAGGGCTCGGGACGCCGGTCGGCTCGCTGTTAGTCGGCAGCCATGACTATATTCAGCGGGCAAACCGCTGGCGTAAGATGACCGGAGGCGGTATGCGTCAGTCGGGAATTTTAGCAGCGGCCGGGCTGTATGCTCTGGAAAATAATATCTCTCGTTTACAGGAAGACCATGACAACGCTCACTGGCTGGCCGGGGAGCTGAAAGAGATTGGTGTCGATGTTATCCGTCAGGACACCAATATGGTCTTTGTTCGTATGCCTGCTGAACAGACCAGCGCCTTTGGCCAGTTTATGCGCGAAAGAAATATTATCATCAGCGCTGGCGCCAATATGCGCCTGGTTACGCATCTCGATGTGAACCGTGAACAGCTGGCAGAGGTTGTGGCTCACTGGCGCACCTTTATCCAGCGCTAAACAGGAACTGACCATGACACAATCAAAAAGGATTTTGGTTCTGGGTGCCAGCGGCTATATTGGCCGGCACCTGATTGTGCAACTGGCGGCGGCCGGGCATCAGGTCATTGCCGCTGCCCGGCATATCGACGCCCTTAAAAAACAAGCCATACCTGGGGTTGAATATCATGCGGTGGATTTACATGACCCTGAGTTCCCGCGCAGGTTGCTGGAACAGGTCGATACACTCTACTACCTTATTCACAGCATGGGTGATGGAGCTAATTTTGTCGCCCTCGAACAGCAGGCCGCCACACACCTCCGCAACGCACTGAAGCAGCAGCCGGTAAAGCAGATAATTTTTCTCAGCTCGTTACAAGTCGCCGAGAATCAACACTCACCGCATCTACAGGCCCGCCAGTTAACCGCTGAAATATTACGTGATTCAGGCATTCCGGTGACGGAATTGCGTGCCGGTATTGTCATTGGTTCTGGTTCGGCCGCCTTTGAAGTGATGCGGGATATGGTCTATAACTTGCCAGTATTAACGCCACCACGCTGGGTACGCTCACGCACCACTCCCATCGCGCTGGATAACTTGCTCTATTACTTGGTTCATCTGCTGGATATACCCGCCTCCAGTCATCGTATACTGGAAGCCGCTGGTCCCGAAGTCCTCAGTTATCAGCAACAATTTGAGCGTTTTATGGAAATCAGTGGTAAACATCGCCCGCTGATCCCCATTCCACTGCCAGTACGCTGGATTTCGGTCTGGTTTCTTAACCTGATAACGTCCGTACCGCCGACACTTGCCAGCGCACTGATTCAAGGGCTAAAACATGATTTACTGGCTGACGACCGTCAGTTACGTCAACTCATTTCCCAGCCACTGATCTCTTTTGACGATGCCGTTCGTTCAGCGCTCGAAGACCAGCACAAACTTTCTGATGCCCTTAACTGGGGTAATGATCCTCAGGCACTGAACCGCTGGCAACCTGACTATGGTTTCTTCGCCAGACAGGCGGGTTGTACCGTCACCACCAGTGCCAGTCTTGAAGAGTTGTGGAAAGTGGTCAATCAGCTGGGAGGAAAGCAAGGTTATTTCTTTGGTAATGCTCTGTGGAAAACACGCGCGTTAATGGACCGGCTTATGGGTCATAAACTGGCGACCGGTCGTCCTGAAAGAAACCTGCTTGAAATCGGGGATTATGTCGATAGCTGGAAGGTTATCGTGGCCGACTCCCGGCAAGAGCTCACGCTACTCTTTGGCATGAAAGCCCCCGGACTCGGACGTCTGACTTTCCGTCTTTCTGACCTTGGCCACCAACGTCAGTTGGATGTTCGGGCATGGTGGCACCCGGCAGGTATGCCCGGACTGCTCTACTGGTTAGTGATGAGCCCGGCACATCTGTTTATTTTCAGAGGAATGGCGCATAAAATCGTCCGTTTAGCGGAAAATAATTCTGCCTCAGATAATAAATAGCAGTCATTAATTCAGGATTTTCATTGCGTATCCTGTTATTTCACGGAAAAATAGTCAACGTTAACTTCACCTATCTAAGTTGAGCAACATGAAGGTACTGGTCACCGGCGCTACCAGCGGTTTAGGTCGTAATGCGGTAGATTATTTGTGTGCAAAAGGCATTAGCGTGCGGGCAACTGGCACCAATGCTGCTATGGGACCCTTGCTGGAAAAAATGGGGGCTGAATTTATTCATGCCGACCTTGCAACGCTCGTTTCTGCACAAGCGAAAGCGTTGCTTGCCGGGGTTGATACCCTCTGGCACTGCTCGAGCTTTACCTCCCCCTGGGGAACACAGGAAGCCTTCGATTTAGCCAATGTGCGCGCAACCCGACGTCTGGGAGAGTGGTCTGTAGCCTCAGGGGTACGAAATTTTATCCATATTTCATCGCCCTCGCTCTATTTTGATTATCACCATCGCCGTGATATCGAAGAGGATTTCCGACCCTTTCGTTTTGCCAATGCCTTTGCACGCAGTAAAGCCAATAGCGAAGCGGTGATCCAGACTTTAGCCCAGTCAAACCCAGGCACGCACTTTACTATTTTGCGTCCACAAAGTTTATTTGGCGCACATGATAATGTGTTTTTCCCTCGACTGGTCAATATGATGCGTCACTATGGTAGTGTTCTGTTACCGCGGGGTGGAGAGGCTTTTGTCGATATGACTTATGTCGAAAATGCGGTACATGCCATGTGGCTGGCGACACAAACGACACACTTTCCCTCGGGTCGAGCCTATAACATCACCAATAATGAGCCGCGCACGCTGCGCAGTATTGTACAAAAGCTGATTGATGAATTAGGCATCCACTGTCGTATTCGCTCCGTACCTTACCCAATGCTGGATATTGTGGCCCGCAGTATGGAGCACTTCAGTCAGAAATCAGCCAAAGAACCGGTACTGACCCACTACGGCGTATCAAAATTACATTTTGACTTTACGCTGGATATTAGCAGGGCGGAAAAGGAGCTGAACTATCAGCCGATTGTCTCTCTGGATGAAGGCATTCAGCGGACTGCATTCTGGCTTAAAGATCACGGTACTCTGCATCGACGTTAGCCCTGACCATATTTTTCCAGCAGCGCCTCAACGATAGCCTGCGTCTCGGCATCAGCCTGCCCGCTGTAGTTTTGTGGGCGGAAATGCATCTGAAAAGCAGTGATCACCTGCTGTAACTGGGCAGGGGTCATATCAGGTTCAACCTGATAGCCGTAACGTGCCAGCAAATCCAGCAAATCAGCCTGGTCGACAGGTTCAAACACTGCACGACCATTCAAATAGAAGGCGACACGCTCTGGAGAGGGCCAGGCACCAATGCCTCGTTCGGCTAATTGCTGCCAGGGAAATAACGGTCCCGGATCCACTTTACGCTGAGGGGCAATATCGCCGTGTGCCACGATATTCTCTGGGGCAATCTGATAGCGTTCGATGATCTCTGGCAGTAATTTTTCCAGTACGGCTATCTGTGAGGGAGCAAATGGATAAAACTGTTTTCTCTCTCCATGCTGCGTAAAACCAGTGTTTTCCAACTCAATACCGATAGAGATATCATTGATGCGCTGATTACCTCGCCAGAAACTGACCCCGGCATGCCAGGCCAGCTGCTCTTCTGGAACCAGTTGCCAGATAACCGGTTTACCTGCTAACTGTGGCGGCATCTCAGGAATAAGATAATGCGAGCTGACATCGGGCCCTGTCAGGGTACGCAGTGAGCCATCAAAACGATCGGCGGTGTAGTGGATAACCAACATTTTTATCCGCGGATAAGAAGCCTGAGCAGGATGTCGCAGGTCAATCTGGTATTCACCTTTATCCACTATCCCCTGCTGCCCGGCACAGCCAGTCAGTAACATCATTAAACACCACACTATCATCCGTGAATACATTCCAGCCTCTCTGTTATACAGCCCCCTATGTTGCAGGCTTTGCCGCTATTGTAACGCCTATATCCAAAATAATTCGAGTGACCTGTAGGCGACAAGTTCAGCCCATAGATGAGCATAGACAGCTATGTGATTCGCCGTATGAACGCAGGCAACACCCAGGTCACTTGAAGTATGACGGGTATATAAAGGTACCCGATGCGTAATTATAGACAATATGATAATCGTCGCCGACATCCGGCGCTATTTTGTGCTAATTTTAAGGGACTAAATCTGTTTATTTTAAGATTTAACGCGCAAAGATTGCATAACTATTCTGTTAAAGGTACCCTTTTCGACTTCAATGAGCTATTCAACCCCCAAACTGCAGCCCATGAGTATTCAACTAAACGGCGTTAACTGCTTCTATGGTGTCCATCAGGCACTATTTGATATCACACTACATTGCCCGCAGGGTGAAACACTGGTGTTGCTAGGCCCAAGCGGCGCGGGTAAGAGCTCGCTATTGCGTGTACTTAATTTGCTGGAAATGCCTCGTTCCGGCACCTTGAGTATTGCTGGCAATACCTATGATTTTTCAAAAGTGCCGAGCGATAAAGCGATTCGTGAATTACGACAGAATGTAGGGATGGTGTTCCAGCAATACAACCTCTGGCCACATCTGAGCGTGCTGGATAACTTAATTGAAGCCCCCTGCCGGGTTCTGGGTTTAAGCAAAGAAAAAGCGCGTGCTCGTGCTGATAAATTGCTCGACCGTCTGCGCCTGACACCTTATATGGAAAGATACCCTCTGCATCTTTCTGGCGGACAACAGCAACGTGTTGCGATTGCCCGGGCGTTAATGATGGAACCGCAAGTGTTGCTGTTCGATGAACCAACCGCAGCCCTTGATCCTGAAATCACCGCGCAAATTGTCAGTATCATTAATGAACTGGCAGAAACCAAAATTACTCAGGTCATTGTCACGCACGAAGTGGAAGTTGCACGTAAAACAGCCAGTCGTGTGATTTATATGGAAAATGGCCATATTGTTGAACAAGGTGATGCGAGCTGCTTTAGCAACCCGCAGACCGAAGCGTTTAAATCTTATCTCTCTCACTGATGTTTAACGGGAAACGACAATGAAAAAAGTTCTGTTAGCAACACTGTTAGCTGCTGTTACTTTCTCAGCAAGCGCTGCGCAAACGCTGCGTTTCGCAACTGAAGCCTCATACCCTCCGTTTGAGTCTATCGATGCCAGTAACCAAATCGTTGGTTTTGATGTCGATTTAGCCAACGCGCTGTGTAAAGAGATTGATGCCACCTGTACTTTTACTAACCAGGCATTCGACAGTTTGATCCCAGGCTTAAAGTTCCGTCGTTTCGATGTGGTCATGGCCGGTATGGACATCACCCCTGAACGTGAAAAACAAGTTCTCTTTACCCAGCCGTACTACGATAACTCTGCGTTGTTTGTCGGTCAGGCGGGTAAAAATGCGGATATCGCAGCATTGAAAGGTAAGAAGGTCGGTTCTCAAAACGGCAGTACGCACCAGAAATTTATTACTGACAAGCATCCAGAAATCAAATCTGTCGCATACGATAGCTATCAGAATGCCAAACTAGATCTGGAAGCGGGTCGTATTGATGCCGTATTTGGTGATACTGCGGTCGTGACTGAATGGTTGCAGGACAGCAAAAATCTGGCTCCAGTCGGCGATAAAGTCACAGATAAAGACTACTTTGGTACCGGACTGGGCATTGCTATGCGCCAGGACAATACCGAGCTGCAGGCTAAGCTGAATGCCGCTCTGGAAAAAGTGAAGAAAGATGGTACTTATCAGGCCATCTATGACAAATGGTTCCAGAAGTAGTCAATTCGATGAATGAATTTTTTCCATTAGCAAGCGCCGCCGGTATGACCGTCGGCCTTGCCGTTTGCGCCTTAATAGCGGGCCTTGCACTGGCAATGTTTTTTGCTGTGTGGGAGTCCAGCAAATATCGCCCTCTCTCCTGGACGGCTACAGCCCTGGTTACCCTGCTGCGCGGCTTGCCTGAGATTCTGGTGGTATTGTTTATCTATTTTGGCTCATCGCAGATCCTACTGATACTAGCAGATGGCTTTACGCTGAATCTGGGGTTCACCTCGCTTTTGATTCAGGTGCCGATAACCGATTTTGATGTCAGCCCGTTCCTGTGTGGGGTGATAGCGCTTTCCTTACTGTACGCCGCCTATGCTTCGCAAACCTTACGCGGTGCACTGAAAGCCGTGCCGATTGGACAATGGGAGTCAGGTCAGGCTTTAGGTCTGTCTAAGTCAGCCATTTTCTTTCGTCTGGTGATGCCACAGATGTGGCGTCATGCGCTGCCAGGGCTCGGTAACCAATGGCTGGTATTACTGAAAGATACCGCGCTGGTTTCACTGATAAGCGTCAATGATTTGATGCTACAAACCAAAAGTATTGCCACACGTACTCAGGAGCCTTTTACCTGGTATGTGGTTGCAGCGGCGATTTATCTGGTTATCACGTTGTTCAGTCAGTACATCTTGAAACGTATTGATCTGCGCGCAACACGCTTTGAACGGAGGCCTGGCTGATGCTCGATTTCCTACCTGAGCTGATGAAAGGTCTGCATACCAGCCTGACCCTCACCGCGGCATCAATCGTCCTGGCATTACTGATGTCGCTGGTCTTTACCATCATTCTGACCTTAAAGACACCGGTACTGGACTGGATAGTGCGTGGCTATATCACGCTATTTACTGGCACCCCATTGCTGGTACAGATCTTCTTGATTTACTACGGACCAGGACAGTTCCCCTCACTTCAACACTATCCGTTGATCTGGAGCTTACTGTCTGAGCCTTGGTTATGTGCATTAATTGCCCTGTCATTAAACAGTGCGGCCTATACTACGCTGCTGTTTCACGGAGCGATTCGCGCGATACCCGAGGGCCAGTGGCAGTCATGCAGTGCTTTAGGGATGAGTAAGAAAGATACGCTGGCTATTTTGTTACCTTATGCCTTCAAGCGTGCGCTTTCCTCTTACTCTAACGAAGTGGTGCTGGTTTTCAAAAGTACCTCACTGGCTTATACCATCACCCTGATGGAAGTGATGGGCTATGCCCAGCAGCTGTACGGACGAACTTATGATGTCTCCGTATTCGGTGCTGCAGGCATTGTCTATCTGGTGGTGAATGGTTTACTGACCCTGATGATGCGCTTAATTGAACGTCGGGCGCTGGCATTTGAACGTCGCAACTGACGGAACAATCATTGTCGAATAAAACGAGGACTTTTCCTCGTTTTTTTTCGTCTTTAAATCAAATAATAATACAACTATATTGCATATAAATTCATTTAATGGCATGGTTATTGGACGCCGGAAACGGTGATTAATAATTAAATATTCCCACTGGAGCCATCTTAATGAAGAAGTTACTGTTAGCCGCCCTATTCGCCACAGTTGCCGTCAATGCTAGCGCCGCTGACAAAATCAACTTTGCTTCCTCAGCAACTTATCCTCCATTTGAGTCTCTGGATGCCAATAACCAAATCGTCGGTTTTGACATCGACCTGGCTAAAGCTTTATGCACTCAAATGAAAGCAGACTGTACCTTCAACAACCATGCTTTCGACAGCCTGATTACCTCACTGAAGTTCCGCAAATATGATGCGGTTATTTCTGGAATGGACATTACCGCTGAACGCGCTAAACAAGTCGCCTTCACTAACCCGTACTATGATAACTCTGCGGTCGTTATCGCCAAAAAAGGAGTCTATAAATCCTTTGATGACTTGAAAGGTAAGCGTATCGGGATGGAAAATGGTTCGACCCACCAGAAATACATCCAGGACAAACATCCTGAAGTAAAAACTGTCTCTTATGACAGCTACCAGAATGCTTTCCTTGATCTGAAAAATGGCCGTATCGATGGCGTATTTGGTGATACTGCGGCCGTCAATGAGTGGTTAAAAACCAGCCCAGAATTAGGTCCTGTTGGTGAGCACACCGCTGATCCTGAATACTTTGGTGCCGGTATGGGCATTGCAGTTCGTCAGGATAACCCAGAGTTACTGGGCAAACTGAACACTGCCCTGGCAGCGATTAAAGCAGACGGCACCTATCAGAAAATTAATGATAAATGGTTCCCGCAGTAAAAATTTTGCTTTGATGATCAGTGCATACCCGCCCGGGTATGCACTCAATTATGCCTGTTCACGCCGAATCAGCAGGGTCAGCACTTCGTAATGGGCGGTATGTGGGAACATATCGAATAACTGGACCCGTTCAAGCTGGTAGTCCGGCAACAGCGTTATATCCCGCGCCATCGTTTCTGCATTACAGCTGGAATAGACAATAAATTTTGGTCGCATCGCACTTAAATAGTCACAGAGCGCAGGCCCGATGCCACGACGTGGCGGATTAACCAGTACCAGATCAGGAATATCTTGCTGACCTAAGGCAAATGCGGTCGAGTCCAGCGCCTGGAACTGAATATGGTTCAGTCCGAGCAGGGTCGCTGAACGCTGGGCACAAGCAATAGCTTGCGGGGCGATTTCAATACCGGTCAGTTTCATCTCTGGTGTAGCACAATGCAGCCCAAAACCACCGACACCACAAAACAGATCCCACATATGGCTGACGGGTAACGCCCGCACCCAGTCCCGGGCAGTCGCATACAGTGCCGAGGCAACCTGCGGATTGGTCTGGAAAAAGCTCTGTGGCCGAATAAATAATGGCACATGATTAAATTCTTCAGCCAGGGTCTGTTCATCGGTTAACGGGATCTCTTGCTCCCCTTCCATAATCGCCATATGCACGGGCTGAATATTTACCGAGATCGCTTTTAACTGAGGTAACTGAGCCTGTAATTCAGGTAATACGCGACGCAGTGCGTCAATTTTTGCCTCAGATCGCAAGACAAAGCGCAGCATTATTCCGCCATCTAACTGACTCTCGGTGATCAGAATATACTTTAACTCACCTCGTTTACGGGCGACGTTATACGGCGTCAGGCCTGCCCGGGCAATAAAGGGCTTCAGTGCGCTAAATATCGGAGCAAATGAGGGCGGATACAGTGGGCAATCCGTCAGGTCTTCAGGTGTGCCATCGCGATGTAACATACCGAGTAACGGCCTTTCGACACTTCCGCTCACGACCATTTTGGCTTTGTTACGGAAAGACTGCTCTGCCCCACTGACTGGCGGGTACCACTGGCTGACGGCAGTACCCTGCAATAATTGCTGAAGATTATCCATCTTCCGAGAGAGCTGGTCAGCTATCGGTTGTTTAAGCCACTGACAGGAGCGACAGCGGTTCGCGTCATAAAGCGCGCAATCCATAATAAAACCCTGAAGAAAAGCGAGGGCGCAGATTGTAGCATTCTGCGCATGCTAGCGCCTGAAAAAAAGCCGACTACGTCGTGGGACAAATAACAAAAAAAGTACCAGTAAGTCCGGTAGTTTCTGAATAAACAGGGAACGGAGAATATCACGCTGGGTTTCTCCTGCAATACTGAACAGCTCCGGATAGCCAAACCCCAGCGATGCGGCCCATAAATAACTTACGGCAATAACCTGAGTCAGTAAAAATACCCAGCGCCCCCAGTTAAGACCCTTGCTGATAGTGACAGCACAGTATAATTCCGTCACCAGCATGATAATACTGCCGAAAAAGATCCCCCGTAATGCCCAGGTTTGCATACCGCGATGAAAGAACTCCATGGCCCCGGAAAAACCGAGCATATTAAACAGCAACACCAAGTCCAGACAGCGTGTGGTCATTATCCCGATAGCGGCAATCAGAACAAATGTTGGAGTATTAAGCCTGGCGTGTGGGTAACGTTGTTTTCTTATCATATCCACAAACTTCAGCTCCTTACGTAGCAAGTCAGCAATATAAAGACAGCACGACAGGAAGAATGTTCTGAATATTGATGACTCACAAGACAATTTTGTATTTTTTTGACGAATACCTTGTTATTTGGACTAAATAAACCCGTTAAGTGTTAATTCTCTACCTAATACTGGCTAAAAAAACTGACTGACGGCCCAGAATGACATAGCCGATTCGCCAGTCATCACTCTCGCGGCCGTCATTTTTTACACTGGCTCTAGCGGATGATGTGAGGGGCCGTTCACCATCAGATTACCCATCATTCCCAGCTCTTCATGTTCCAGAATATGACAGTGATACATTCTCATCCCCGGTTCAGCCTGATGCATCAGCAGAGTCACACTTTCTCCTGAGCGCAGATTCACCGTATCATACCAGCCAGCTGTCTCGGGTACCTTAATCTCGTCCCCATAGCGCGACTCGACAATTTGGAATTGCCCACCGTGGATATGCATAGGATGATCCATCGGAGTGGCGTTAATAAATACCCATTTATCGGTTTTGCCCGCCTGACTGTGCAAATCCATGCGGTTGAGGTCAAAACTCTCACCGTTGAGCCAAAAACCCCGTCCCGGGCGACCACCGTGATTCTCCATCAGTTTTCCCATATGCTCCATCAGCATAATTTCATGCACTTGCCCGTCATGGGTCAGCCTTGGGATATCACGCAGTACCTCTGGTAATTTTATGGCCTGAGCATCGGCGAGGTAAACACTGGCGATAGTCAGAGGCTTATCAGGCGGCGGGCTGTGCATTTTATGACGATCGTAGGGTAACAAAACCAAGACATACTGCCCGTCCTGACCTTCCACAATCAGCTCTGCTCGCTGACCCGGGGCTAACAAAATCGCCGACTGGCTGGCCGCAGGTCGAGCGAGTAATCCACCATCACTACCCACCTGATAGATTAACGCGCCGGGGATCGCTAAATGCAGATAGCGTGCCGAGCAGCAGTTCCAGACGCGGATCCGCACGGTTCCCTTCAGAGTGACTTGTGGCATAGCCTGGCCATTGATAAGCACCCTCTCCCCCTCACGACCATCGATCCACTCCGCAAACTGATAAGGACGCACTTCCCCATTTTCATTTAAGGAGATATCGCTTATCACCCAGTGCTGCTCTTCCAGATGACGAAGAGGATCCTGACGGCTACGAACAATGAGCGGACCCGCCAGACCGTGACTAACCTGTTCAACAACCCCTTGCAATGGATGAGGATGATACCAGTAGGTTCCCGCACAACCTTCCGGCAGGCGATAACGATAAACCTGAGTTTCCTGGGGTTTCACCGGCATCTCCGGGCCACCATCTTGATCGGAGGGAACCGGAAGACCGTGCCAGTGCACAGTGGTGTCTTGATTAAGTTGATTGGTAAAAGCAATCTCTACCGTCATCCCCTCTTCCAGCTCAATTAACGGCCCCAGCATACTGCCGTTATAGCCATAGAGGTCGGTGCTGGTCAGGTGACCAATCTGCCCCTTAAGGCCTGACTGAGCCTGTAAAGCGGCAACAAATTCAGCGGGATGGGCGCTGGTATTGGTCAGTTTTCTCAGAGCACGCAAAGGTGCTCCTTGGGCTGGCCGCTTTAGTTCACCGAAAGCCCAGGTGCTGGCAAGTAGTCCTATACTACCCTGTATAAATTGACGACGAGTCACCATAACCTGAGATCCTAAAGCTGAGAGTTTTTCACTTGGCTAAGATAGTTTTCTAACCGTTCGCCTTTCATAACCAGTTTAGGTTTGAGTTTTTTAGCTTTTGTTTCCACGGCCTCCAAATTTTTCGCCTCGCCCACTTGAACCACACCAATCATCGACATCATCAGATGCGGCGGGCAGTAATAGAGATAGACCCCTTCTTTATCTAAGGTCACGGACCATTTCTCATCGAGCTTACTTTTCCACGCCGTTGCCCCTTCGGGAATAGCATAACTCTGCACCGAATGGCTGCTATTTTCCGGAATAAAGGTCACTGTATCCCCGACTGCCACCTGCACGACTGCTGGCTCAAATACCATTCCGCCTTCTTTACCGTAGTTGAGCATTTTGATTTCATGTTCAGCGGCCATAGCAGAAGAGAGTCCGATGCCAAAAGTCAGCGCTAAAATCAATGGCAGTTTCATAAGGTATTCCTTGTGGTTTTTATGGTGGCTAAGGGGTGATGTCGACTGAGAGGCTGGATCAGTGGAAAACCGCCTCGGTCATAGAGGATCTCAAGTTCAACACCGTAGGTTTTGGAAAGTAATTCTGGTGAAATAATCTCTAGCGGACTGCCACTCGCTTGTAGCTGACCGTGGGAAAAAATCAGTAAGTTATCCGCGTACTGGCAAGCCAGATTCAGATCATGCAGCACGATAACCGTGACGAGATTTCGCCTGTGCGTTTGCTCCCGAACACGATCCAGCATCGCTATCTGATGATGGAGATCGAGAGCACTCACCGGCTCATCCAGCAGCAGCATGGCAGCATTGCGCATCAGTACCTGGGCAAACAGAACCATCTGCCGCTGACCACCGCTCAGTTGACCAATATCCCGATGCGCCAGCTCCGCCATTCCGGCAGCATGCAGACAGTCCATCGCCTGTTCGAGCAGGCTGGGATCGATATGCAGGGTCAGGTTATCCAGGCCGCCTAACACCACCACTTCCAGTACACTCAGGGAAATATCAAGCCCGGTATCCTGAGGCATATAAGAGATTTCTTTACGCCACTGCTGTAATACCTTTCCTGTAGAAGCGCCGGGTAATAATTTTTTTTCCTGCCAGATTATCTGGCCTGCCTGCAGAGGGAGATCGCCAAACAGTGTGCGAAGTAGCGTCGACTTTCCCGTGCCATTTGGTCCGATGATGACGTGAACTTTTCCCGCCTCCAGCAGGGTGGAGATCTGCTTAATGATAGTCTCACTCCCCTGGGCGATACTGATATTATCAAGGAGGATCATCGTGCCCGTCTCCGAGGAGAGAAAATTAGCCACAGCAGGAAAGGTACCCCGACAATCGCCGTGACGATCCCCACGGGAAACAGTGCACCAGGAATAATGATTTTTGACATCACGGAGGCAATAGACAGCATCAGTGCTCCGCTTAGCATCGACATGGGTAGATAGAAACGCTGATCTTCACCGACGCTGATTCGCGCCAGATGAGGAGCAATCAGACCAATAAAGCCAATCACCCCAACAAAGCTGGTGGCAGTGGCAGTCATAATGGCCACAATCACCAGGATCTTAATCCGCAGCCTGCGCACATTAACCCCGAGGCTTGCCGCACGCATATCCCCCATACGTAAAGCGGCCAGTTTCCATGAGTCGAGCCACAGTAAAACACAACAGGCCAGGGTGATAAGCGTGGTGATACTTAGCGTCGGCCACGTCGTTTTCGTTAAGCTGCCAAAGAGCCAGAATAAAATTTGCTGGGATAACTCAGGAGAGGCAATAAATTGAATTAATGAGATCAACGACTGGAATAGAAATAGCAGTGCAATACCGCCAAGAATAATGGACTCAATATTAGTGCGGCGCATAGAGGCCAGGAAAAAAAGAAAACCTGCGGCAATCATCGAAAAGAAAAATGCTCCCAGCGGGACAGCAATCATATCGTTCAGACCGAATCCCCCGGTGGCAAGCATAGCAGCCGCGCCGAAACCCGCAGCCGCAGCCATACCTAAGGTATAGGGGCTGGCCATGGGGTTATTCAGCAAGGTTTGCATCTGAGCACCTCCGGCACCAAGAGAAGCCCCGACCACCAGCGCCATCAGCGCAATAGGGAGACGTAAGCCGCGCACAATAGAGTCCGTCATCGTCTCACGATCGCCAAAATTAAAAATCGAGCGTATCACCTCGCCAGGAGAAAGCATCGACGGTCCGGTCGCTACATCCATAACAAAACTGATTAACGCCAGACAGAGAAAAAACGCCAGCCATTGCCAGCGGCGCTTTTCACGCAGGCGAAAACGGGCAATCGCATGCTGATGTTCAGATACAGGGTGAGTCATAAAAGATCCAACAAACGGGAGTGAATCACTCCCGTTAAGATAAGAGATGAGCTTTAGATTATTTCGCTGAAATAGCGAATGTTCCTTGCGGTTTTACGGGTAAATATTTTTCATAATAGGCATGGTAATTCGCAATCGGATCTACATCAGTAAACTGTTGAGGATAAAGTCCTTTTGCAATGTACTGAACCATTGCAAAATCTGACAAGGTACGTGATGCCCCCTGATACACACCATATAACTGATTATTTTTAATCGCTGGTAACGCATCCCAGCCAGGGCGTTTTTCAAAAGCGACAAGTTTGCTGCGCGCTTCATCAGGATTAACATGCTGCCCCATCGGCAGTGCGCTCTCTGACTTATTATTCTCACGGCCAGAAATAAAGATGGCGTCAGGCTTGGAGGCTAATACCTGCTCCGGATTAATCGGTCCCCACCATTCGACATAAGGCGCAGCAATATTATCGCCCCCTGCCGCAGTGATCATCGCTCCCCACATATTTTTACCGTAAGTGAAGGAGTACTCTGCCGGTCCTTTGTTGCCAAATTCGACATAAACCTTAGGTTTAGGCTGTTTCGCACTGGCTACACGATCGCTGACATCTTTCAGAGAATCAGCATAAAAATCAGCTATTTCATTGGCACGTTTTTCCTGACCCGTTAAGGTTCCCAGTAAACGGGTAGATGCGGCATGACGCTCAACGCTTTGCGCGTTATAGTCCACTACCACAATCGGAATGCCTTCTTCTTCCAGACGATCGACATCAAGGCCCAGAGCCTTGTATTGCCAGTCAGCTAAAATAATCAAATCGGGCTTCAGGCTAAGTACTTTTTCAACAGAGAAAGTTTGCGCTTCAACTTCACCGACATCAGGTATTTCTGCCAGAGAGGGGCGATGTGCCGTATGCATGGCCCAGTTAGCCGGCACCCATCCTTGCCAGGCATCACGCGACAGTCCTACTACGGAGTCATAGGCTTTTTCGGTCCCGACTGCCATATAATCTTCAAAGTAAAAACCCAGTACGACACGTTTAGCCGGCAGGTCAACCTGTACCTCACGGCCAATAACATCAGTGATATTTTTCACTTCAGCCAAAGCATTTACGGCACTCAGTGACGCCAGTCCAAAGGTACAAACACTAAGCAGGTTAATTAATTTGCGACGAGCCATTTCCTCTCCATTTGTAATATTATGTTTCACCTAATTGATAATGATAATCATTTTTATATGAAGTATTCAATATCTATCTTACAAAATGGGATATTTACTGGAAAATCAGACGGTTATTTCAGACTTCATCTCTCGATTAAAACCTGAAGTTGGTTTGTAAAAATAAAATATTTATTTAAAATCAATAGGATATAATGAGTTATGACTTGTTCAGAAAAAAGAGTCAATAAGCGTCAGAATCGTAGGGATACTGGGGGATTGGAAGGGTAAGACAGGTTCATATTCCCATTATATTTCAATGGGTAATTGTGAACCTGCTGGTTTCTGACAAGATATTTTTAACCATAATGCCTGGAGCAGATATCAACGGGCAATATGAATGTGCCATTCCCACTGATGTCCGAATATTAGTGCAAGAAATGTATTTTAGCTTCGGGATCACTGCCCTCTTCTTCAGAGACAAACAGTAACTGGTTAGCACAGGCTTCCAGAATAACCATAGATATTTGCTCTTCGCTTTGTTTAATAAACGCAGCAAACTGCTCACGAGTAATACCGACAGAGGCATTTAACGACTGGCATACCACAAGCTTTGGCAGGTTATCATCCTGAATATCCAGGAAAGCTTTGACTGTCAGAGAGCTGGCATTAATCGCGGAAATATCAGCCGCCAGTGGTAATAAAGCCGAGGGTTTAACTTCTGCCAGAGCAGAGAACAAGACAATATTATCGAGGAGATCGATTTTTGCGTCATAGACGCCATCAAAATTCTGCATATGAGGCAAATGTAATGCCTGACAGGTATCGCACTCGAAGAAACTTACGCCGTTTTCATCCAGCCAGCGGCGTAAAATATCCAGAGTAGGAACAACAAGTGAATCCATAACCGCAAAAACCTCATGACCTGTGTAGTAATTTACACGTTATGTTACGCAAAAATGGTGATTCTTGCTACGAATAAGCGGTATTCGGTCTTTATCCGCCCGTTTTAAGACGGTAATCGGGCTGTGCTTGCTGCTCTATCCATTCGATCATCAGCGTGGCAATATCAATACCGCTGGTTTTTTCAATGCCTTCCAGTCCAGGCGAAGCGTTCACTTCCATCACCAGTGGGCCACGGTTAGCCCGCAAAATATCAACTCCGGCAATTTCCAGACCTAATGCACTGGTGGCTTGCAGAGCGACTTCTCTTTCTTTTGCGGTGATAGTGACCGGCCGAGCAGTGCCGCCACGATGTAAGTTGGAACGAAAATCACCCGGTTTCGCCTGACGCTCAATGGCCGCAACCACCGTATTTCCCACCACCAGGCAACGAATATCCCGACCTTCAGCCTCTTTAATATATTCCTGAACCAGAATATGGGCATTGAGTCCGCGAAAAGCATCAATCACACTTTCTGCGGCCTGCCGTGTTTCTGCCAGTACCACACCAATCCCCTGCGTTCCTTCGACCAGTTTAACCACCAGCGGCGCGCCACCGACACGATTAATCAAGTCATTGGTATCATCCGGAGAGTGAGCAAAACCGGTTACCGGAAGATCCAGCCCTTGCCTTGCCAGTAACTGGAGCGAACGGAGCTTATCCCGGGCACGAGTAATCGCGACTGACTCATTTAATGGGTAGCTTCCCAGCATTTCAAATTGTCGTAATACTGCGGTACCGTAGAACGTCATAGCCGAACCAATGCGCGGTATCACGGCATGATAATGCGGTAGTTGCTGCCCTTTATAGTGCACAGAGGGTGCAGCGGGGTCGATATTCATATAACAAGAAAGGGGGTCGATGATATCCACTAAATGACCACGCCGTATCGCTGCTTCATATAATCGCTTACATGAATAAAGTGTTCCATCCCGGGACAAAATAGCGATCTTCAATCTGTACCTCTGCGTAACAGAATCAACATGAATTTAGCCGTATCATACCACCCTCATCCGATTTCAACGACCAGGTAACAAGCCTGATGAAGACTTCAATGCAGCAATCAGTTGTTGTGTGGTAGAGGTCAGATGTATGGGATCAAACACCGCATAAAGATCGGCCGGGATCGGCTGGGTGGGGCGACGAAAAACGACACCAGGCCAGCTCATCTGCGCATAGCTATCAGCAATAATCGTTAAACCAAAACCAATACTGACTAAGGCCAGTACAGTCTGGGGCTCGACAGCTTCTCTCACCACGCGAGGTGTAAATCCGGCTTCACGACAGACGCGCTGCAAGAACGTCCAGTCAGAGTGAACGGCGGTCATGGTGACAAAGGCTTCCTTGCGGAGCTGAATAATATCGATGGTCTCTTGCTGCGCCAGCGGATGATTTTCAGGCAGTGCGACCATAAAAGTGGCTTCGTGCAATCTTTCGCTCTGTAATCCAGCGGGAGGTGAGGTTTCCATACGCCAGATGCCGGCATCAATCTCTTTGCGTTCCAGCAGGACTAACTGATCGCCTGGAGATTTCTCACAGAAGGTAATATTGATGGCTGGGTAGTCAGCAATAAATTGCTGTAAACCAAGGCGTAACCCTCCCCAGATAGCCGTGCCGACGATGCCAAGATGAACACGCCCCCCCTCACCTCGGCCAATTTTTTCGACTCTTGCCAGCGCAAGATTCGCGTTCTCGAATAACTGCCGGGTTTCTTCCAGCAGTACTTGTCCGGCATAGGTGAGTGCCACATGACGCGAGTGGCGAATAAACAGCAGCGTGCCGAGTTGAGATTCAAGTTCTTTGATATGAAAACTGAGAGGAGGCTGGGACATATTAAGCCTGGCAGCCGCTTTACCAAAATGGAGCTCTTCGGCTACCGCCTGGAAATAACGCAACAGTTTAAAATCGGTACGATAGATGCGTTGGGAATTTTTCATGGGGCTCCTCTATTAGCAAGCCCCATAAATTACCATTCTAAACAGCGGTTGTAAGCTATAACAACCTATAGTGTCGCCTTGTTCGAAGAATCAGTCTCTTTTACATGGTTATCACGGAAAGAAAACTGGAAAATCACGGCCAGAACCAGCGCATAAGCGGCAAAGACTAACCAGATAGTATTCCAGTCTCTGACGCCATCATAGGTAAAGTAGTCGACAATATAACCGCTGAAAATCGCACCGAAATAAGCCCCGACACCATTAACCATGGTCATAAATAGCCCCTGGGCACTGGCACGAATACGGGGGTCTACTTCTTTTTCCACAAACACCGAACCGGAGATATTAAAGAAGTCAAACGCCATACCGTACACTATCATCGACAGCAGCAGTAAGACGAAACCGAAAGCTGACGGGTCTCCCCAGGCAAACAGAGCAAAGCGAAGCACCCAGGCTATCATACTGATCATCATTACTTTTTTGATACCATAGCGGCGCAAGAAGAATGGGATGGTCAGAATAAATAGCACTTCAGATATTTGCGAGACAGACAGCAGCAACGAAGGATACTGCACCACAAAACTGTCGGCAAACTGCGGCTGACGCGCAAAATCATGCAGGAAAGGATTGCCAAAGGTGTTGGTGATTTGCAGCACCGCTCCCAGCAGTAGCGCAAACATAAAGAACACGGCCATGCGTGGGTTTTTGAACAACACAAACGCATCCAGCCCCATACGGTTCACCCAGCCGCGAGAGACTTGTTGTTTCACCACTTCGATAGTCGGTAATGTCAGCGCATACAAGGCCAGCACACCAGAAACACTGGCAGCCAGATAGAGCTGTATATTACTCAGTTCAATCTTAAACAGACTGACTGTCCACATCGCAGCAATAAAGCCGACGGTACCAAATACGCGCACCGGTGGGAAGTTAGTCACGGTGTCCAGTCCAGCTTTTGCCAGACAGGCATACGATATGGTATTGGACAAAGCAATGGTTGGCATAAAGGCCAGAGCGTTACCCAGCATTGCCCAGAACATCAGGTCAGGCTGATTAATACTGGCAGCCCAAACCAGCGTCGCGGCGCAGGCCAGGTGACACAGAGCATAGACTCGGTTTGCCGCCAGCCATTTATCGGCGATGATCCCTACCAGAGCAGGCATAAATAGCGCCGCTAAGCCTTTGGTACTGTAAACCATTCCTACATCTGCCCCCCGGAAACCAAGGGTATTAATCATGTAAGAACCGAGGGTAACCAGCCAGGCACCCCATATGAAATACTGCAAAAACAGCATAATTCTCAAACGAAGCTTAATTGCCACGGATGTTACCCTCGGATAGTCAAGTCAGGTTCAGGAAAGCTTGCGGAGGAAACCGCAAATCAGATTGATAAAGTTCTGGCGCGATAATGCTGCTGCCTTCAGTGTTTGTTCGTGAGAAAGCTGAATATCACCCAGACCTTCCGCGAGGTTGGTGATAGCTGATACGGCCACCACTTTTAATCCACAATGGCGGGCACTGATCACTTCAGGAACAACTGACATGCCGACCACATGACCACCGATAATTTGCATCATGCGGATTTCTGCGGCGGTTTCAAAGTTAGGGCCAGGGTAAGAAACGAAAACACCTTCATGCAGAGGAAACTGCTCTTCGGCAGCAACTTGCTGCAAAATGTTGCGATAATCGGCATCGTAAGCGTTTGCTAAAGAGAAAAAGCGTTCACCGAAACGTTCATCGTTAGGGCCGACCGTCGGAGTGCCCGGCATCGTATTGATATGATCATTGAGAGCAACCAGGCTACCCGGCTCCACTTCGGGGCGTAAAGAACCCGCAGCATTGGTAGAGAACAGGATTTCACAGCCCAGCAGTTTAAAGGTACGAATCGCACTGGTCATCACTGACATGCCACGACCTTCGTAAAAATGGCCACGACCTTTCATACAAGCAACCGGAACGCCTGCCAGGGTACCTATTACCAGCTCACCAGCATGGCCATGTACCGTACTGACTGGGAAACCAGGCAGTTCTTCGTATGAGAAAACCACAGGTTGTTCGATTTTTTCTGCCAGTTCACCCAGGCCTGAACCGAGGATAAACGCGACCCGAGGAACCAGGCCATTAAGACGTGAGCGGATAATGTCCGCAGCATAAAATGGCGAGTTATCAAAAGCGGTATTTGTCATCATTCAGTCCTTTTCTGATTATCGTTCTATACCCTAAATAATGGCGGCAACTTCGTGAAACCTGTCGATAAGCCAAAACAGGCCAGGTAATTCGACATGTTTCACGAAAGTGACACACAAGTAACTTAAAGTATGATGGGTATAACTTATTCAGTTATAACGATATATCCATGAGGTGAACCAATACCGTTTCCTGATACGATTGATAGGGAAATTGTATCAATGGCTTAAATGGCGCTAACCGATACGGTTAGCGAGTTGCCCATCCCTGACGATGGAGATAATCCAGAATAAAAGGACGACTCTCTTTTACCAGCGTACGTTTGATATGTTCACTCCAGTTATCCTGGCGTGTATTGGTCGTACGTTGCTGATAATAATCCGCGAGTAAGGTATCGTATTTTTCCAGTTGCTGACGATTTAACGGCTGATACTGGTTTTCATGAACCAGCATTTCTACTGGCATACGCGGTTTGCTATCAGGCTGTTCAGCAGGCCATCCCAGACAGAGACCAAACAGGGGCAAAACATGTTTGGGTACCTTGAGTAGCTCACCTACCGCTTCAATATTATTTCTAATTCCACCAATATAAACCGTTCCCAACCCTAACGACTCTGCCGCAATAACCGCATTTTGTGCGAGGATCGCCGTATCAACGACACCAATCAGCAGTTGTTCCGCCAGCCCCGGTTCGGCTTGCGGACAAATCTCGAAGTTACGCTGAAAATCGGCACAAAACACCCAGAATTCGGCAGCATCGGCAACATGCTTCTGCCCTCCCGTCAGCGGAACCAGAGCCGCACGGAGTTCAGGATCAGTGATGCGGATAACCGAGCTGCATTGAAGAAAACTAGAGCTGGAAGCCGCCTGGGCACTGGCCAGGATAGCTGCGCGTTGTGGCTCCGTGATGGCTTCATCCCGAAAGCGACGAATAGAACGATGGGCACACAGTAAGTCGATGGTCGGCGTCATTGTTTTTTCCTGTCTATACCCAAATATGTCTGCTTATACCCTAAATAATTCGAGTTGCCTGTAGGCGCAAAGTGAAGACAGCCGATGAGCATAGATACACTATGTGATTCGGCTGTCTGAACGTCAGCAACGCCCAGGCCACTTGAAGTATGACGGGTATGCCCTAAATAATTCGAGTTGCCTGTAGGCGCCAAGTGAAGACAGTCGATGAGCATAGACAAACTATGTGATTCGACTGTCTGAACGTCCGCAGACCTGAGCAACTTGAAGTATGATGGGGATACCCTAAATCATTGGCCAGTCTACCGTCTCCTGGCTCAGGATCAATAGTGCACTGCGGGACTGGTGATAAGATAGTCTCCCGACTGATTATCAGTCCCCCGTCTATGCTCTGGTCATTAAGATAGCCTGTGGGTATCAAAGCAACAGGTAAAACCGTCTTGGCAAATTACCGAGCAGACGGCATCATAGACGTCATCTGCCGGTCTGTATCGGCTAATAAATAGAGGAAAAATCATGTTTGCTGTAATTTTTGGTCGTCCTGGCTGCCCATATTGTGTCCGTGCCAAAGAACTTGCTGAAAAATTGACTGCGGATCGCGATGATTTTAGCTTCCGCTATATCGATATTCATGCTGAAGGGATAACCAAAGCGGATCTTGAAAAAACTGTCGGCAAACCGGTTGAAACCGTGCCACAGATTTTCCTTGATGAAAAACATATCGGCGGCTTCACTGACTTTGAAGCCTACGCGAAAGAGCACCTTGATTTGTTCAAAGACGCGTAATTGGCTTTTTTGTCATCATTCTCGTTGTCTGCCATAGTTGAATGATGACTCGTGCAGGTGAACCAGCACACTGTTGCTTCACCTGCATCCCTTTCGCATGATCCATTATCTTCCCTCCTCCCTGTACCCAAATTCCTGTCCCTTTATAGTTCAAAAAAACATCAGGTCCTGTGCGTTATTCCGGTTGGTTACTGGGATATAGTCAACTAAACTGGTAACGGGGGGACTTCAGACTAAAAACCTATGCATGATTATATTTGATGAATATTCATGTAATTGATATTCACCGGAGTATCATAAGCGGTCCGTCCTCCTTGAAAAAACACTAAAACTATTATTTTCAAACAGATAGTGGAATAAGAAATTTAACCGTGAATATAAATGTGGCTGAGTTGTTAAGTAACAATTACATTTTGTTATTGTTTGTCGTACTGGCGCTGGGTCTTTGCCTCGGTAAGCTACGCTTTGGCCCAGTGCAGCTGGGCAGTTCCATCGGGGTTCTGATCGTTTCATTACTTCTTGGCCAGCAGCATTTTACAATTAACACTGAAGTACTCAGTCTCGGCTTTATGCTGTTTATTTTTTGCGTCGGTATCGAAGCGGGTCCTAACTTCTTCTCCATCTTTTTCCGCGACGGTAAAAATTATCTCATCCTCGCCCTGGTGATGGTCGGCAGCGCACTGCTTATCGCATTAGGTCTGGGTCGGTTATTTGGCTGGGATATCGGCCTCACAGCCGGAATGCTCGCAGGCTCAATGACCTCGACTCCGGTGCTGGTCGGCGCGGGCGATATTCTGCGCCATTCCGGCATGTCAGGTGTTCAGCTGGACTCCGCGCTGGACAATTTAAGCCTGGGTTATGCCCTGACTTACTTAATTGGTTTGGTCAGCCTGATTGTTGGCGCGCGCTACCTGCCTAAATTACAACACCAGGACTTACAAACCAGCGCCCAGCAGATTGCCCGTGAGCGCGGTCTTGATACCGACGCCAGCCGAAAAGTCTATTTACCTATCATTCGCGCCTATCGTGTCGGACCTGAACTGGTTGCCTGGATAGACGGTAAAAACTTACGTGAACTGGGTATTCATCGCCAGACTGGCTGTTATATCGAGCGTATTCGGCGCAACGGTATACTGGCAAATCCAGACGGTGATGCAGTATTACAAATTGGTGATGAAATCTCGCTGGTTGGCTATCCCGATGCCCACTCACGCCTTGATGCCAGTTTCCGTAACGGGAAAGAAGTTTTTGACCGGGATCTGCTGGATATGCGGATTGTCACCGAAGAGATTGTGGTAAAAAACCATCATGCCGTCGGTCGCCGTCTCGGCCAGCTTAAGCTCACCGATCAAGGCTGTTTTCTGAACAGGGTGATCCGCAGCCAGATAGAAATGCCGATTGACGATAATATCGTGCTCAATAAAGGCGATGTACTGCAAGTCAGTGGTGATGCCCGGCGGGTAAAAAGAGTCGCCGAGCGGATTGGTTTTATTTCAGTCCACAGTCAAATCACTGATTTACTGGCCTTTTGCGCCTTCTTTATTATCGGCCTGATGGTCGGCATGATAACCTTTCAGTTCAGTAACTTTAGCTTTGGTATTGGTAATGCCGCCGGGTTACTTGCGGCGGGTATCATGCTTGGCTTCTTACGTGCCAACCACCCTACTTTTGGCTATATACCGCAGGGCGCACTTAACATGGTCAAAGAGTTTGGCCTGATGGTGTTTATGGCGGGAATTGGTTTAAGCGCAGGTAGCGGCATCAGCAACGGACTGGGCGCCATTGGTGGGCAAATTCTGATTGCCGGTCTGATTGTCAGTCTGGTGCCCGTTATCCTCTGCTTCCTGTTCGGAGCTTATGTGCTGCGTATGAACCGTGCCCTGCTATTTGGCGCCATGATGGGCGCTCGTACCTGCGCCCCGGCGATGGAAATCATTAGCGATACCTCTCGCAGCAATATCCCGGCACTCGGCTACGCAGGCACCTATGCTATCGCCAATGTCCTGCTGACGCTGGCGGGGACCTTAATTGTGGTCATCTGGCCCGGATAACAGAAATATACCCGTCATACTTCAAGTTGCTTGGGCGTTACCTTCGTCAATCCTGCCGAATCACATAGTTTATCTATGCTCATCGCCAGGATTGACTCTGCGCCTACAAGCAACTCGAATTATTTAGGGTATAAATAGACATTTTTTATTTATCTGGCGAACTTTTTATCAGCCCGCCAGTCTTAATTAATGCCACTGCTTTTCTTTGATGTCCCCATTTTGTGGAGCCCATCAACCCCGCCATCTTTGGTTCAAGGTTGATGGGTTTTTTGTTGCCTGTACCGATTTGGTCTGAAATATTTTTATTTTGTCAGGCAATAACGGGACTGTATTTTTCTGCACTCCGCACGGCTCCTCTGATGGCTTCACCATTCGTGAGAATACCCGTAGTTTGATGGGTATGGCTTGCTGTAGCCTCTGTCTGTTTTGCTATCATATTGAGAGTTATATGATAGAAATCTGCTCCGCTTTCTCTTGTACGGAATAGTTATCAAATGATATGTATGTGTCCGTATCAAATAACGAAACAGCTTCAACTTGATCCATGGGGATTATATGGCGGAAATGCTGTAGGTTCAGCCCTCGCTCATGCTGATTAGCAGCAATGCCTCTTTCCAAATACAACTCGTAGTAGCGATGCTGTTCATAATAGCGGAGAGTATCCTTGTCACGATATCCACTGATATACGGGATAATGGGTTTGTAGTACAAGGCTTTGCTTTAGTTCTATTTTTTTATCTCGTACTGTTTGCTTTAAGTCTTCTTATCTCTATTCCCCACTGGTTTTCAGATTCTTATAAAATGAAAGACCTTTATTCATGGCTGATGGATAAAACGATCCTCTCGTACCCAGTGTTTTTCGTTCTGTCTCTGGTGATTGCTAGCTTCATGGCTTATGTCGCAGGAGATGTGGCGAAAAGAGCTATTAAAAATGAAGAAACCAGGCATGCTGCCTATCGGGAAATGGCGGCAATGGACGGAGTTGAATCGCTTTTGCCATGATAACCAGTGGTCCCATCATTGCTCCTCAACGTTTAGCGGCCAACTCCCTGATTCTGGCCAGCATTGACTCACGAACGTGTTCATTCTCCATATTCAAGACTGCGTTACCGTTAGCATCAGTGGTAATTTTGCTACTCTTGTTCTGTTCGATTTCCTGCTGGATGACGTTTTGCATCAATCGACCAGGAACGGTAAGAATTTTTTCAATAATGTTAGTCATATAAGCTCCTCACTGTGCCTGCATCATATAAGGCTATGGCCTTATTGTAGAACAGCGCCAGGCTGCAAACACAAGGCCCTGGCTAAAGTAGAAATTAACATTCTATGGCCTCACAAAGCTCATACTCATTGTTAAATACGATAAAAAAATCGTTTTATCGTATTGTATGCTGCCTGCTGTCATCATCCATCACCCCAGCTATTCGCCTCACAAACATCAACACTTCACTCCGTGTTAACGGCTGTTTATCGGTAACAAAATGCAGTGTCATGCCTTCGATAAAGGCATCGATGCCTTTTGCTGTGAGTGGATCAAAGAATAGTCCCAGTGACTGCTGGCTACAGATCATCCACTCCTGCATAATTTTTTTGAGTTCCGGGTGGCAATTAGCGCAAGCGTAGAGCTGGAACATAATCTGCATATTATAAGGGTTGGTCATTGTTCCCCCACAAATCATATCGGCAACCGCCTCACAGGCTTGCTCCTGGGTATTTGCCTGCTGCAACATTAAACGAAACTGGGCGGATACCTGACCGGTAAATTGAGTGAAAGCTTCACGAATTAATGAGTCGATACCGCTGAAATAATAGGTCATTGATCCCAGTGAGACTTCCGCTGCCTGGGCAATTTTTCGGTGTGTGATCTGGCTAATGCCATGCTCAACCAGCATATCCAGCGTAGCTTGCAAAATACGAGCGCGACGTTCCGGGATCTGAATAGAGGAGTTCATACTGATTAAAAGATCCTGAAAGAAGAAGTAAAAACAGTCTATCCGGCACATGTACAAATGTACACATTCTTGCTAATCTTATTACACATCCCCTCTTTTACTGGTCATCTTTCATGTCTGCAACGCAGAGAAAAGCCTTAAGGCTGCGCACCTGGGCTCTGTTTACCTTCTTCTTCCTTCCCGGCTTAGTTATTGCTTCATGGGTCACCCGAACTCCTGCTATCCGTGACACTCTCGATGTTTCTACCTCCGGAATGGGCATTGTTTTGTTCGGGCTGTCGGTGGGTTCAATGGGCGGGATCTTGTGTTCTGGCTGGCTGGTTAAACGCTTTGGTACGCGCACTATTATCCGTAGTGGCATGATACTGATGGTCATCGGTATGCTGGTAATGAGTCTGGCATTATATTTAGCCAGCCCGTTGGTGTTTGCATTAGGGCTCGCGTTGCTGGGTTCTGGCCTCGGTTCTGCTGAAGTCGCCATGAACGTCGAAGGGGCGATAATTGAAAGCCTGATGAAAAAAACCGTTCTACCTATGATGCACGGTTTTTTCAGTCTTGGAACACTGGTTGGCGCCGCTATTGGTATGAGTCTGACCGCCTGGAACGTTATCTCCTGGGCCCATTTATTACTGATTGGTTTACTGGTCATCGTCCCCATTGCTATCGCGCTGAAGGTTGTCCCTCACGGTACAGGTAAAGATTCTCCGACAGATAACACAATCAAAGATACGATAACCCATCGCCCATTCTACAAAGACACTCAGCTTTTGTTGATTGGTTTTATTGTCCTGGCGATGGCATTTGCCGAAGGTTCTGCCAATGACTGGCTACCCCTGCTGATGGTTGATGGTCATGGGTTTAGTCCGACATCTGGTTCACTGATCTACCTTGGTTTTACTCTGGGGATGACCATTGGGCGCTTTACCGGTGGCTGGTTTATTGACCGTTACAGTCGAGTCTCAGTGGTACGTGCTTGCGCCATCATGGGCATTCTCGGTATCGGGATGATTATTTTTGTCGATAACGATCTGATGGCCGGGGTTTCAGTTCTGCTCTGGGGCTTAGGAACATCCCTTGGTTTCCCGCTGACCATTTCCGCTGCGGGTGATACCGGACCGGATGCCGCAACCCGTGTCAGTGTGGTTGCCACCTCAGGATATATTGCCTTCCTCGTTGGCCCTCCTTTGCTGGGCTTCCTCGGTGAACACTATGGATTACGTTACGCGATGCTCGTCGTGCTCAGTTTGATGGTTATCGCCTCACTGGTTGCTAAAGCAGTCGCCAAGCCACAATCTTCACCGGCTACTGAAGAAGGAAAAATATCATGAGCATCAAGATAATTGCGGTAGATATGGACGGAACCTTTCTCAATGATGAGAAAAATTATAACCGCGAACGTTTTGCCAGCCAGTACCAGGAAATGAAGGCTCAGGGAATTCGTTTTGTGGTTGCCAGTGGTAATCAGTACTTCCAGCTGGCTTCTTTCTTTCCTGAGATTGCGGACGAGATTTCATTCGTTTCCGATAATGGTGCCTGGGTTGTCAGCGAAGGAGAAGATTTATTTAATACTGAGCTGAGTCGCGAGGAGTTTCTGACCGTTGCCGAACATCTTCTGTCGCAACCCCATCTTGAGGTTATTGCTTCTGGTAAGCGAAGTGCTTACACCCTAAATCGCTATAGCAGTAACTTCAAACAACTTGCTGCCCGCTTCTATCACCGTTTACAGCTTGTCGATGATTTCTCAAACCTTGATGACTGTCTGTTTAAGTTTGCTATTAATTTACCGGACAGTTTGCTGGATGACACCATGGACTCCCTGACCGATAAACTTAAGGGAATTGTCGTTCCCGTTACCAGCGGTCATGGTTCTATTGATTTGATTATTCCCGGCGCGCATAAAGCAAATGGCTTGCGAATTCTGCAACAAAGATGGGGTATTGAAGACAGTGAAGTGGTGACTTTTGGCGACGGTGGCAATGATATTGAAATGCTACAACAAGCCGGGTTTAGCTTTGCGATGAACAATGCACCGGAAAAAATCAAGCAAATCGCCCGCTATCAGACTGACCACTGTAATGAACAGGGTGTGCTGAACGTTATTGATAAGATCCTGAAAAAAGAAGCGCCCTTTTATTAGTTTTTAGCCTCCCGGAGGATAGTGATGGCTATCAATATCATACCGGCAACAGCTGACGATTACCCCGTTTTGATAAAACTCTGGGAGGCGTCAGTACGTGCAACGCATGATTTTTTGACTGAAACGCATATCAGTACACTGCGCAAGCAAATCCTCAATATCTATATGCCGCAGTTGCCCCTGTGGATTGCGACCAATGAAACCGGTGTAGCGCTGGGATTTATGGGTTGCCACGAGAGACGCGTTGAAATGCTTTTTGTTTCGCCGCAAAGTCGTGGAACGGGAGTCGGTAAAGCCTTGATGCAGTATGCTATTACAGCGCTATCAGTCAACGAAGTGGATGTTAACGAACAAAATCCGCAAGCCGTGGGATTCTATCTGCATATGGGTTTTGAAACAGTGGGGCGTTCTGAACTGGACGGGGAAGGTAATCCTTTTCCGCTGTTACATCTCAGGCTGCATCAGCCTGGCTGACAATATTCGGTTCTCAATCAGGGATATCAGAGTGGTGATAAAAACCACTCTGATACCTGAAACTCTCTTCTCAAATAAGGCCACGTTCAGCGCTGAATTTACGGAACAACTCCAGCGTCTCTTCGCTCACATGGTGTTCCACACCTTCAGCATCAATACGTGCTGTTTCGGGACTCACACCTAAAGCCAGAAAGAAATTTTCCACAATACGATGACGTTCCCGGCTCTGCTGTGCCAGTTTTTCACCTTCTGGTGTCAGAAAAACACCACGCCAAGGGATCTGCTCAATCAGACCAGCAGCAGCCAGGCGTTTTAACATTTTGGCCACTGTTGGCTGAGATACGCCCAGCCGTGCCGCCATATCGACCTGGCGCACCTCGCCGACCTCATTGATTAAATCTGAAATGAGTTCAACATAATCATCAATCAACTCACGACGATGGGCCTCACGTACTTGCCGGAAGCCCTCAACATGCTCCTCAATATTGGGTAATGGCATAACTTTTTCGTTATTTTTTTGCCCTGCCCTACGGCTCATAATGCTTCCTCTTCCAGTCACTTCAATATCGTCGATGACGACGCAAGGCTGTATTGTAAACCAGCATCGCATATCTACAAAAAAAACCCAAAATAGCCATAGCTATAAAGTATAGCACATGCTATATCTGTAGATATTGCAGTCATACTTTTTATCCGGTTATCGTTATCCGGCAGCTAGCCCACTATCATTCCGGGGGCACTTATGAATACATTAAAGAGGCATTTGAGCATGTTTATCAACTCACCCTTCCAGAACAGACTGATGTTGCTAACCGCTATCTGCAACTACTTGAGCAATAAGAACGCACGTCAGCAAGACGAAGAAAAAGCATAACGTCGGGTAGACATTTCGCCCGACGGGCTCTCTTTTATTCCGTTCGTTCTATTATCAGTCACTGCTGTTAGCAGACCTGCCTACGCTATTGTTGTTAACCCTGCGCTGTTTCCTGTCGTCAATTCAGGCACCACAACCTGATGACTCTGCGTCATCCGGCTTCACTATAGCCGTCATCTGATAATGACAGAATCCCCTACCTGACCAACAGTTACGAGCTTTTCTTTGCCAGCAAAGTACAAAATTCATACTTATAGCACTTACTTTTACGGCAAAAAAAACACCCTGTCAGCAAAAGCTCACAGGGTGGTATCTTTTTTTACTATCCGCATAACTGCGGACTCTTCACATCATCAGTAAAGATGAATTAGAAGCGGTAGCCTGCACCAACAATCCAGGTACCAACGTCAACGTGACGAATGCGGCTCTGCTCATAAGAGAAGTCCAGAGCTACGCTTTCCATTGGGTTGAACTGTAAGCCAGCGCCATAAGAGAAGCCGTAGTCGCTGTTTGAATGGCGATTGAATACATTGTCAACAGTCTGGTATTTACCATGACCCAGACCGATAACAGCGTAAGCACTTGCCCAGTCATTAATGCGGTAAGCTGGACCAGCAGTGACGCCGTAGTATTCACCTTTTTCATAAACACCACTACGAGTAGCGTCTTTTTCGATGTAGGTCAGAGAACCGATGTAACCCAGCGCGCTCTCATTTTCATAGCGATACTTCAAGTTGAAGCCTTTCGCTTTGTTTTGTTTACCCTGCATGTCGCCCTGAGCATAACCACCCGTTACGGTACTGGTTGCTGCTGAAGCAGTGCCTGCAGAAAGAGTTAAAGCGAAAGCCAGTGCTGAAAGACATACAATTTTTTTCATAACAACCTCAAAAAAGCTCAAATAATGCCAATAAAAACTCAAAATTAAATATACCAAATTTTTGCAGGAAACTCTTCGTAATTTGTGTTGTCTAAGGGGCCCCATGATGTAACATAACGTTTCTAGTAACAATTATGTTACTAAATAATCGAGTATTTTTAATTTTTTCAGCTTATTATCAGGTAATTATAAATACCTATCATTCAGATGAATCTGAATTCAATCTGCGGGAACTGAGGCCATATGGTTCATTCACTCGGTTAAATGAAATTTATTCTCATTAATTAATTTCATTGTTCTAACTATTAATCATTTAAAGTGGTTCCACTTTATTTTTTGCTACCGATATACCTCGAATAATTTGTGCAGCTTAATTCATCGCCGATATATCCTGATTTATTAGGGTTATCAGCAGGCACGGAACGAATACAGGTATCAATCTGAACAGGATAAAAATGCAACTTACTGCTGACAAAATGCCACGCTGGTTACCCATTCTGGTACTGCTTATTGCCATGATCTCGATACAAGGCGGTGCCGCCCTGGCCAAAACGCTCTTCCCACTGGTGGGCCCACAAGGTGTCACCGCGGTACGACTCGGGCTGGGTACGCTTATTCTGGTGATTGTCTTCAAACCCTGGCGTCTGCGTTTTAGCCCTGAACAGCGTTTGCCGCTCTTCTTTTACGGTCTGGCGCTCGGTTCGATGAACTATCTGTTCTATTTGTCGCTAAAAACGATCCCCTTAGGCGTGGCTGTAGCACTGGAGTTCACCGGTCCGTTAGCCGTGGCTCTATTTGCCTCTCGTCGGGCGGTGGATTTTATCTGGGTCATTTTAGCTGTAGTCGGTCTGTGGTTTCTTCTGCCACTCGGTAAGGATATCGCCCATGTCGATTTAGCCGGGGCGGCCTACGCTTTAGGAGCGGGTGCGTGCTGGGCGATTTATATTGTTGCCGGGCAAAAGGCCGGGGCTGAGCATGGCCCTGCGACCGTCGCTGCCGGCTCCCTGATTGCTGCCATTATTTTTGTGCCTCTGGGTGCGCTGGAAGCCAGCAGTAGCATATTGAGCTGGGCTGTACTCCCCATTGGACTCACCATTGCTGTGCTCTCTACAGCTTTGCCTTACTCGCTGGAAATGATTGCACTCACGCGTCTTCCGACGCGTACTTTTGGCACACTGATGAGCATAGAACCCGCCCTGGCTGCACTCTCAGGGATCATCTTTTTGGGCGAACATCTGACTCTTGTTCAGTGGACTGCTCTGTTCTTTATTATCGTCGCCTCCGCAGGTTCAACGTTGACCATAAAACCCGAACCTAAAATAACCCGGATCGATGCAAATGAATAAACCAAAGACTTGAGAAAAAAGTCAAACAGAATATCCCTGAGGATAACATTCACTTACAATAATTAAAGTTATTTAAAAACCAACCAGCCGGAAATACATTGACACCCGGCTGGAACATAATAATAAAAACAGCATGAAAAAGCTCACACCAAATAGAGTTACTCATTATTAATGATAATCAATTCTATTTACATCAACAGCCAATAAAAAATAAATTATTAAATATCATTAACTTAAGCCAAGATTTTTATTCACCGCCTTATTCTGTTTTGAAAAGCACTTGCTTCTATAAAAATAATCGGCAAAGATAATTAAACGTTAATTTTTATTAATTTAATCGCAATCGGGAAAAGCTATTTATTTGATAGGTTAAATCATCTTAGCAATTTGCATTAAGCTGCTATACTTATTCCTGTCAAATTTATTCAGACATCACAATCTAGAGGACAAGAAATTATGAGCACCGCTAAACTGGTAAAAAATAAATCGACTCCCCTGCTGTATACCCGCAATGATGTTAAAGATAGCGATAAAAAAGTGGCTATCGAGCAATTGAATCACCAGGTTGCACTTTTCATCGACTTATCGCTGATAACCAAACAAGCACACTGGAATATGCGTGGCGCCAACTTTATTGCGGTCCATGAAATGCTTGATGGATTCCGTAGCGCACTGGTTGAGCACCTGGATACGATGGCAGAGCGTGCCGTTCAACTCGGTGGTATCGCCTTAGGAACCTCTCAGGTGATTAATTCTAAGACGTCACTGAAAAGTTATCCTTTAGAAATCCATACGGTCCAGGATCATCTGAAAGAACTGGCAGAACGCTATGCCATCGTCGCCAACGGCATACGCGCCGCTGTTAGTGAAGCAACTGACGAAGATACCGCAGATATTTTCACCGCGGCTTCCCGCGACTTGGATAAATTCCTGTGGTTCATTGAATCAAATATTGAATAGTCAGCAATCGTTACTTATCAGTCCCCCTCTTCCTCAGGGAAGAGGGATGCACAGAAATAGTGCGCAAATAGCACTTCCAGCCTAACAAATGTTGCAGATTTGTAATTGAGACCTCATAAAAACGTCAAATATGGATTGTTTTCACCCCTCATTTCGCGGTAAAACTAGTTTCCATCAGGATCTATAGTTTATTGCACCAATATAAAGCACCATTCCAGTGCATCATCATGAGCTTGCAACCTGTTTAGTACAATGTTACAAATTCGCATCCTTGCAAAACAGCAAGTTGTAAATCTGGCACGAATATTTCATGGTGTGCAGGCTTACGTAGGGGGGATAGCCCCGTGATTAACAAAGGATATGCTATGAAGTCGATTTTTAAAGTGTCTCTGGCTGCACTCACCCTTGCCTTTGCAGTATCTTCTCATGCTGCAGACAAGAAATTGGTCGTTGCGACTGATACCGCATTTGTTCCTTTCGAGTTTAAACAAGGTGATAAATACGTCGGTTTTGATATCGACCTGTGGGACGCTATCGCTAAAGAACTGAAAGTAGATTATGACCTGAAACCTATGGATTTCAGCGGCATCATTCCTGCACTGCAAACCAAAAACGTTGATGTTGCTCTGGCTGGGATCACCATTACTCCTGAGCGTCAAAAAGCTATCGACTTCTCTGATGGTTACTACAAAAGTGGTCTGCTGGTGATGGTTAAAGCAGACAACAACGAAGTGAAAAGCGTTGCGGACCTGGACGGCAAAGTTGTGGCAGTAAAAAGCGGCACTGGTTCAGTAGATTATGCTAAAGCTAATATCAAAACTAAAGATCTGCGTCAGTTCCCGAACATCGATAATGCCTATATGGAACTCGGCACCAACCGTGCTGATGCCGTTCTGCATGATACCCCGAACATCCTTTATTTCATCCAGACCGCAGGCCAGGGCAAATTTAAAACTGTAGGCGAGTCTCTGGAAGCTCAACAGTATGGTATTGCTCTGCCGAAGGGTAGCGATGAACTGCGTGTAAAAATCAACGCAGCGCTGAAAACGCTCAAAGAAAACGGCACCTATAACGAAATTTATAAAAAATGGTTTGGTACTGAACCAAAATAACAATAATTTATTAAGCAGCACCTGAGGGGCGTTTTTCGCCCCTTATCATTTGAATCACGGTAAAGAACAGGAATACATCATGCAGTTTGATTGGAGTGCCATCTGGCCGGCCATTCCCCTTTTATTTGAAGGCGCCAAAATGACCCTTTGGATCTCGATCCTTGGGCTATGTGGTGGCTTAGTAATCGGTCTGGTAGCAGGCTTCGCTCGTATTTATGGTGGCTGGATAACCAACCATATCGCCCTCGTATTTATTGAAGTCATTCGTGGCACACCTATTGTTGTGCAAGTCATGTTTATCTATTTTGCCCTCCCTATGGCATTTGCTGACTTGCGTATTGATCCCATCAGTGCGGCAGTGGTCACCATTATGATCAACTCCGGTGCCTACATTGCGGAAATTACCCGTGGTGCGGTACTGTCGATTCATAAAGGTTTCCAGGAAGCCGGGCTGGCTTTAGGCTTATCTAAACGTGAAACCATTCGCCATGTGATTATGCCGCTGGCATTGCGCCGTATGCTGCCACCATTGGGGAACCAATGGATTATCAGTATCAAAGATACCTCACTGTTTATCGTTATTGGCGTGGCAGAACTGACCCGTCAGGGACAGGAAATTATTGCTGGTAACTTCCGTGCGCTGGAGATTTGGAGTGCCGTTGCGGTCTTCTATCTGATTATTACTTTGATGTTGAGCTTCGTGCTGCGTCGCCTTGAAGGAAGGATGAAAATCCTGTGATTGAATTTAAAAATGTTTCTAAGCACTTCGGTCAGACACAGGTGCTGCATAACATCGACCTGAATATTAGCAAGGGCGAAGTGGTGGTGATTATCGGGCCAAGTGGCTCGGGTAAATCCACCCTGCTGCGTTGCATCAATAAACTGGAAGATATCACTAGCGGCGATCTCTTCGTCGACGGCCTGCAAGTTAACGATCCTAAAGTTGACGACCGGCTGATTCGTCAGGAAGCGGGCATGGTGTTCCAGCAGTTTTATCTGTTCCCGCATCTGACCGCGCTGGAAAACGTCGCCTTTGGTCCGCTTCGCGTTCGTGGTATGACGAAAGAGCAAGCTGATAAACTGGCGAAAGAGCTGCTTGCCAAAGTAGGCCTGGCTGAACGTGCGCACCATTACCCTTCTGAACTGTCAGGCGGACAGCAGCAACGTGTTGCTATTGCTCGTGCGCTGGCTGTTAAGCCGAAAATGATGCTGTTCGATGAGCCGACTTCAGCGCTTGATCCAGAGCTGCGCCATGAAGTATTAAAAGTGATGCAGGACCTGGCTGAAGAAGGGATGACAATGGTTATTGTCACTCACGAAGTCGGTTTTGCTGCTAAGGTTGCTTCACGGTTAATCTTTATTGATAAAGGCCGAATTGCTGAAGATGGCCCTCCGCAACAGCTTATCGATAATCCGCCGAGTGCACGTCTGCGCGAATTCTTACTGCACGTGGGATAAGCCGCTATTGAGAGCGAGTCTGATGACTCGCTCTTTTTCTGACCTGATTTTATCAAGAAGTGACGCGGCGTTTAAGCCAACGAGCACGCTGTTCGTCATTCAAAAAACTCCAGGCAATAAAGCGGCTTTGTTTCTGCCCCTGCGCCATCTCTTTTTTAACGACCTTAACAGCGCCCGCTTCCTGCATCACACGATAGAGTGCGGGTAAATGTTCTCCCTTGGAGACCAGAGAGGTAAACCAGCGGACCTGAGATCCAAAAGCTCGACTTTCGTTAATCATCCGACTGACAAAAGCGACTTCCCCACCCTCGCACCATAGTTCCTGCTGACGACCGCCAAAATTAAGGCTAGCTTGGGCATTCTGGCCCAGATTCCGTTTTTTACGCTCACTTTCCTCACGCGCATTTTGCTCGGAATCATGGAAAGGCGGATTACACAAAGTCGCATCAAAGAATTCATTTTTATGAATAATACCGGCAAAGATCTGCTGGCTTTCTTTCTGGCGGCGCAAACGGATCATGCGCTGTAATTCTGGATTAGCCTCAAGAATACGTGCGGCATTGCGCAAGGCTTCGCCGTCCGTTTCCGACCCCGTAAAACGCCAGCCGTACTCATGCTGACCAATCAGTGGATAGATACAGTTAGCCCCAAAGCCGATATCCAGCACCGAAGCCTCTGAAGGGATGACGCCTGCACTGTCTTCCGCTAGCAGGTCGGCAAGATGGTGAATATAGTCTGCGCGTCCGGGAACCGGTGGACAGAGAAAGCCTTCTGGAATATCCCAGGTAGTCACCCGATAGAAACTGGCTAACAGTGCCTGATTAAGCGCCTTAACTGACTGTGGGCAGGCAAAGTCAATGGTGGTCTCACCATGAGGCCCCTGACGTAAAAAAGCGCTCAGTGCCGGGGTGGATTGCGTCAGTTCAGCAAAATCATAGCGGTTACGGTGACGGTTTCGAGGGTGCAGACCGGGTTTAGTCGCAGCAGGGGTTTTCATTAAGGCTTCTCCTAGTGTGGGCGCGTAAGATACTCTGCTCTGTAGTCCGGGTAAATACCCTAAATAATTCGAGTTGCAGATAGCACTTGTTCAGGCAACCTCTAAACAACATTGCCGACGATCCTGTTTTCAACAACCCTGAGGTGAGATAAGAGTATAGAGGCAGTTTATCGTATATCTTGTGGGTATTCCGGCGAAAACAAAAAATAGCGACCCCCACTTACCGACTCCATACAACGCTTATACCCGTCATACTACAAGTTTTTTGGGTGCTGCTTTCATCAATCCGGCCGCATCACATAACGCATCTATGCTCACGCCCGGATTGACTCAGCGCCTACAAGCAACTCGAATTATTTAGCCTGTTGTTTTGAGTGGAGAGACAATGACAAAGCGACGTATCAGTTTTATTTATGTTTATCTTTTGATAGTCGTTCTCAGTCAAAATATATCCCCGCCCTTTTATATATCCCTTACTTATCAGTCTCATAATATGCCCGGCAACCGCTGAACGGCTGATGCCTAACGCTTCGGCGATCTCCTGCTGCTGAATTAATGTATTAGTTTTTAATAGTTTTAATATCTGATTCTCTCTGTTAGTCATATTAATCAATCCCTTAAATTCAATCGTTATTAGCTAATGAAATTGCGTTGTTGCTTTATTTTTCGATGCTGAAAGTTACAATAAAAAACATTGTAACACCGGCATTTAAATACACACCTGACGAAAGAAGACTCTATTCTGGCAAGTTAGAAATTGTCGTAACAGGAATATCATTACCATTTCATATCAATAGACCATCCAAATGAGTGTTGAAGCATTTAATTTATCCTGTCAGCAACGAACAACAATACGTGTAGCACATGAAAATTTATGTCATATTACGGACACCTGATTTATTTTTCTTATTTAAATAATGATTTTCAGATTAATGACCATTTTTCAGCCATAAAAAGTGTGCTGTCATAAGAAATAAAACATAACATAATGGTAGCTGTAACAGTTTTAAATAAAGTAAATATACCTGTCATACTTGAAGTTGCCTGGTCGTTGCTGGCGTTCAGGCTGCCGAATCACAGAGTTTGTCTATGCTCATCGACAGCCTTCTCTTTGCGCCTACAAGCAACTCGAATTATTTAAGGTATAAGTACGATCATACTTCTGGCAATCTTAATAGTATGTTATTTAACGCGATGATCCGGTAGGTGAATACTCTACCAATGTTTATTTCCCTGATAAACACTCCCCACAACAATTAAACTAAAATAATCAAAAAATCTGAACCTTACCATCAAATATATTATATTTCCATTTCTGCATTGCAAGAGTAATATGACCTGACAGACGAAATATTATGCGATTAAAATTCAGAAAACATCTGAAATAATAAATATCGAAAGTGTTTGACCGTAATAAACCCTCACTTTGAGACGGCATCCCTCTGTCGCCTTAAAGATTATTTACCCTTGAAGTATTCTATAATATCTGTTGTCCTTTTTTGCCCATCTTTACCGAGATGGGCTTTTTTATTGGCTAACAGGATCTCTTCGTTTTCATTTATTATTCCTATTATAATTCAGAATCGATATTTAAAAAACAGGTCAACACTCAGAGCAACAGATAGTGTTAAGTAAAGGACAATACAAAAATCAACAAATCAATGTTCTAAATATCAACAGTTCAAAAGACAGTCAAAAAAACTGAACTAGGCCATCAAATATATTAGATTTTTAATTTTATTATTAAATGGCAGTATAGCTCTATCGACGAAACACAACTTCACTAAAATAGTGAGTGGCTCTACAGCCATTTGCCAGTTAATCAAGTTCCACTCTTAGACACGCAGTTTTCTGCAACTCTAAGATATGCTCTACCCTAAAAATACCCTTGTTACCTTTATTGCCCATATTTATGATGAATATGGGCTTTTTTTTATGCATGAAAAAATGAAAGGAACAGACATCACTGAACGACTTAATATTAATAAGACAATTCTATTTGTAAATAAAAGTAACCACTGGAAACACCGATAAAATAGGTACAACACTAATAAGCATCTGGTGTAAATAAAGATACACAGCACGTATGGAAGTGTAATATTACGTTATAAATATATCATCTTCATCTATATTTATATAATTGCACCATTTAAAATCAATGGCTTACAGTGACATTCAAATAAATTGAATCATGCGGTCAAATAAATTTAATTTCATCATGGGATATTTAGTGGCATCATTAACCCATCGACGGAAATAACGTCAAAAAATTTAAAGCACAAGAAAAGGAATAAATGATGAAAACGATTAAATATACAGCTGCTGCCTTGGTTCTTTCTGTTGTTTCTTTCGGTGCAATGGCTGCTGCTCAACCAGTAACGTCCACCGAAGCCCATAACTTACAACGAATGGGTAGTGTTGCTGTAACCGGCGCCTCAACCCTGGACTCACTGGAAGCCAAACTGGCTGCCAAAGCCGAAGCGGCTGGTGCAAGCTCTTACGCTATCACCTCTGCGGATACCGACGGTAAAATGAGCGGTACTGCGGTTATCTATAAATAATAAGACACCTTCCTTAAGGCTGCCTCTATCCTCTCAGCCTTAAAGAACTCTCAGTCTTAAAGAAATAGTGTGATAATAAAAAACCATCATTGATATCAATGATGGTTTTTTATCTCAATAAGCCGAATACTCTGCCAGTTTACAGTGGGCTATCGCTATGCTGCTTAAAAAATATCGCTCACTCTGATCAGACCCTGCTCAAACGTTTCGACTTCTCCTGTTGCCAGCAAGCAACAAGCCATTTGTATTTTCAATGATTCAGGAACCGCTTCCACTCCCGCCAGGCAACGTTCTGTCCAGCGAGCAGTGACTTCAGGATCTTTACTTTCTGGTAACGCAACCTCATTTCCAGCAGTACCTTGCTGTCTTTCACTCAGAATAGAGGTCCCTTGCTTATTGACCAGCGCAATTTGCGGGCAACGCAATGGGTTTGCATACACTTCTCCCTCAGTTCCATGCATGACTAATGCACGCCCCCCCATATCTGAGAAGAAGGTCCCGACTTTTGGCAAATACTCAGGGTGAGAGACACTGGACAGACGTAATGCAGCATCCTCTGCAAAGGGTGTCGCTAATTTTGCCAGCGTATGAGCGCTATTGCGTACTCCCATTTGCCAGCGCAGTGCCAGCTGCTTTTCCAGCGGCGGACAAAATGCGCTGACCGGAATATAGACGGGATGTTTTGATTCCAGCTGGGCCTGAGCCTGTCCGGCATGCAGAGTTGGGTGTATACCCAACAGAGTAAATACCGTTTCGGTCAAAACCCTTGTTTGATCTACGCTGACTCCATGTACCACTACCGGATAACCTAATTTACTCAGTAGCATCGCTAGCAATGGCGTCAAATTGGCTTGCTTACGGGCACCGTTATAAGAGGGGATCACGATGGGCATCAGCTTACCCACAGGTGGAGTCAAACGAATAACCTGCTGCTGCATGGCAGCATAAAAGCCCCGTAGCTCTTCTTCACCTTCCCCTTTGATACGCAAGGCAATCAAAATGCCGCCTAGTTCCAGAAGAGGGACTTCCTCATTCAGCATCTTACTATAGAGTTCATATGCGGTAGCATAATCGAGATCTCTGGCATGATTTTTCCCGCGACCGACTTCTTTAATTATTTTGCGATAGTCCATGCAGACTCTCCTTATTATTTTTTACCCACATTTTTACGCCGACCCCGTGGTTTTGGCTCGGGTATCGTTGCTATCAGTTTATATTCAGGTACCGCTGGCTGTATCAAAGGAAAGACCGGTAGCGCTGCCAGTAATCTCTCACCATAGCGTTTACTGAGCAAACGACAATCATAAATCACTATCTCACCATAGCAGGCATGGCTGCGAATTAAACGTCCTACTTGCTGTATTAAGTTAAAAGAGGCGCTGGGTAAACTCTGTACCTCAAAAGGATAACGATTAAGGCTTTTTAGCCATTCACCTTCAGTCAGAACCACCGGGCTGTCTACCGGAGGAAAAGCAATTTTATGAATATGTACCTGAGTCAGTAACTCACCTTTCAAGTCCAGACCTTCGGCAAAAGATTGTAGCCCAATCAGAACGCTGGTCTCTCCTTGCATAACCCGCTTGCGATGCAATTCCACCAGGCGGTAACGTGGCTGATCCCCCTGAACCAGGAGCATCAGGCGCAGGTCGGTCACATGAGTTAAAAACTGCTGCATAGCGCGCCCACTGGCAAACAGTACCAGCATCGCTTTATGCTCTCCCTTTTTCAGTTCAGCACGAAAAAAAGCCGCCATTTCAGCTATATGCTCGGATTCGTTGGCCATCACAGGTTCAAAACGCATTTTAGGAATAACGATTTTACCCTGCTCGACATGGTTAAACGGCGAGTCGAGTGCAATAAAACGATCTCCGGCTTTTTCACTCAGCCCGCTCATCTCCTGTAAACGATCAAAACGGTTGAGCGAGCGAAGTGTCGCCGAAGTGACAACGACATGAGGCACTTTCCGCCAGAGTAATTTTTCCAGCTGGCTACTCACCCGGATCCCGACGCAATGAAAAATAAGATGGAACTGCCCTTCCCATTGTTCACGGGTCAGCCATTTTGTCACTGGGGCGCCGGAAGCCTGCTCCATTGATGCCAGCTTCCAGAGTTTACTTTGTGCTTCAAAGTAGCCCAGCGCCCGATTCATCTGTAACAACGCACGATACAAACGCACGACGTCGTGCTGCGCTGTTTTCTCACTTAAATCATTCAGCAATGCTTCAGATAAACTCCGTAACCCTTCCATCAGTTTTGCCAGACGCAGACAAATATCCATCACTTGTTCAGGGAGCTGTCCCATTTCAAAACGGTAATCTCCAGCCTGCCCGTCAGGTATCCAAGTCGCTGCACAGGTATTAAAGGCTTTCAGGAGTTCGTTAACTTCCTCGCAGTGGAGTGTAAGACGCTCTGCTCGCGCCAGGGGCGGCGGGCTTTTTGGGCGAAACTGGGTCATGCAGGTTTCAACCAGTTTACTGAACAAATCAAGCTGCAGCAGACTGTGACCGGCGGTGATTTCAGCGCTCATCTCTAACGCATCGCGGGCGACATCGGCCAGATGATGTCCTTCATCAAGCACCAGCAGCATGTTTTTAGCTTCTGGTAACACCGCATCACTTTCCAGCGCTGCCATCACTAATGCATGATTAGCGACGATGACTTCAGCATCATCAATTTCTCTGCGCGCGAGGAAAAAAGGACAAAACTTATACCAGTGACAATTACGTCCCAGACAGCTGGCTTTGTCGGTACTGAGTTTACGCCACAGCTCATCGCTGATGATCTCGTCAGTATGATCCCGCAGCCCGTCCCATTTAAAATTATCAAGGCTGCTTTGTAGTTTAGCGCAGCGTTGCTGTTCTTCTTTACTGCTCGGGGCCAGTTCATCTTCAAGAAATGCCAGCAAGTCGCTCTGCTGGGATTGATTATCAGTCGCCAGTGCCGAGAGATTTCTCGGGCAAACATAGCGTCCACGTCCAAACGCAGCGGTAAATTTTAAATCCGGGATTATTTTTTTCAGCAACGGTAAGTCTTTACTGAAGATTTGATCTTGCAAGGCAACGTTCGCGGTACTGACGACCAATTTTTTTTGCTCTGATCGCGCGACGGCGATCCCTGGGATCAAGTAAGAGAAGGTTTTGCCCACTCCGGTCGGTGCCTCAATCGCCAGATGACGTCCTTCGTCTCCAGCCAGTGTTTTAGCCACTTCGGCTATCATCTGACGCTGAGGAGCGCGCGGAATAAAATCCGTTATCTGCTGTTGCAGGGCCTTATACCAGGCACCGATTTGCGCTTTTTGCGCGGATGACAAAGCCATGAATACCACGTCTACTGTATAAACAACCACTATTGTTTCATTTTTCGGTGTCTGACTGTAGCTTTTTTTATGCACTCACTGGTTAACAGTAAACAACCTGCTGATTATCCATCTGCTTGACCCATGACAAGGCGAGGCCCGTTTGTCTGCCGCTATAATCATTTTTCTTTTATTTTCCCAAATAATTCGAGTCGCTTGTCGCGCCGTATTCATCAGCCGTCAGAGCAACTTGAAGTATGACGGTTCTACAGGTGACTCGCGGTGGACTATCAATTAAATATCGACTGGGCTGAATTTCTGGCCACTTACTGGCAAAAAAAGCCCGTTATTCTTAAAAATGCCTTACCTGGTTTTATCGATCCTATTAGTCCTGATGAACTCGCCGGCCTGGCGATGGAAAATGAAATCGACAGTCGGCTGGTGAGCTTTACCGAAGGTAAATGGCACGCCAGCCATGGACCTTTTGAAGATTTTGATAATCTGGGTGAAAGTCACTGGTCATTACTGGTACAAGCGGTGAACCACTGGCATATGCCTGCGGCAGAAATCATGGAACCTTTTCGCGCATTGCCTGACTGGCGCCTTGATGACCTGATGATCTCGTTTTCTGTTCCTGGCGGTGGTGTCGGTCCTCATATCGATAATTATGATGTGTTTATCATTCAGGGAATGGGAAGTCGCCGCTGGAGAGTGGGTGACAAACTGCCCATGAGACAGTTTTGTCCGCATCCCGCTTTGCTACATGTTGATCCCTTCACACCGATTATTGATGATGATTTGGCGCCTGGTGATATTCTCTATATTCCACCAGGTTTTCCACATGATGGTTACAGCCACCAGACCTCGCTCAACTACTCTGTCGGTTTTCGTGGGCCAAATGGTCGGGACTTGATAAGTAGTTTTGCCGACTATGTACTGGAAAATGATTTTGGCGGTGAGCATTACGCCGATCCTGAACTTGTTCTTCGTGATAATCCTGGCCGCGTGGAAACCAGTGAAGTAGATAAAATACGTCATATAATGACCGATTTAATTCAGCAACCAGAAGCCTTTAATCAATGGTTTGGCAGTTTTATTACCACTCCTCGCCATGAACTGGATATTGCAGCCGCAGAACCACCTTATACAGCAGGTGAAGTCGCCAGCGCGTTACGCCAGGGCGAAGAGCTGATCCGTTTGAGTGGATTGCGGGTACTGGAAATAGGTAATGCCTGTTTTGTGAATAGCGAGCCGCTGGAGATCAGCCATCTGAAAGCCGCGAGCGCGTTATGCCAGTTTACTCGTCTGAGCCATAGGGAACTGGGAGATGCGCTGGATGACCTGCAATTCATCCGTGAAATTACCGCCCTGATTAATCAGGGTTACTGGTATTTTGATGATTAATTCCGGTCTGATTGAAGCGTGTAATTTGCGCGCTTCATGAAAGCCTCCAGTCAGACAGGCAGATAAATAAGAATAGCTCCCATTTAAGCATTAAAAGGTTCATTTCTTCGGCAATTTCCCCTTATAATCGCAGCATCAAGCGATGGAGCAAAAAATGAAATTGTCGAGAATTGTGCTGGTAAGTGGAATGGTTGCTATGGCTCTGGGCGGGATCAGTGGAGTTATGCTGGCGGGTTATATCATCATTGTACGTTCGGTTTAAGCTAATCAATAGGGCGGTAAACCATCATTACCGCAAAGCTTCTCTCTGAATTCTGTCTGCTTATACTCTAAATAATTCGAGTTGCCAGTATGTGATTCGGCGGTATGAATGTACTCAACACCCAGGCAACTTGAAGTATGACGGGTATATACCCAAAATAATTCGAGTTGCCTGTAGGCGACAAGTTCACCCCGCCGATGAGCATAGATAACTATGTGATTCGGCGGGGTGGACGCAGTCAACACCCAGGCAACTTGAAGTATGACGGGTATGCCATACCCAAAGGGTATGGCTTGTCAGATACTACTCTAAAGTAAACTCACCCTGCTTCACTTGCTCAGAATCCAGGCCAACAAAGACGTTAAATTTGCCCGGCTCTGCGGCAAACTTCATTTTGGCATTCCAGAATTTCAGCGCACTGATATCAATCGTGAAGTTAACTGTCTGGCTTTCACCCGGCTTCAAGGTCACTTTGGTAAAGCCTTTCAGCTCTTTAACCGGGCGACTCATTGAGGCGGTGACATCCTGCAAATACATCTGCACAACGGTAGCCCCTTCACGCTTACCGGTGTTGGTCACCGTCACTGAAGCATCAACACTGCCATCAGCCTTCATGACCGGTGAGGACATTTTCACATCAGACAGGGTAAAGCTGGTATAGCTTAAGCCGTAACCAAATGGATAAAGCGGACCATTGGTTTCATCAAAATAGCGCGAAGTATATTTATTCGGCTTTTCTGGATTGTACGGTCGGCCAGTGTTCAGATGATTATAATAGGTCGGTACTTGCCCTACCGAACGTGGGAACGACATTGGCAATTTGCCTGAAGGGTTATAGTCACCGAACAGGACATCAGCGATGGCATTACCGCCTTCGGTGCCACTGTACCAGGTTTCCAGCATCGCATCGGCTTGCTTATCTTCATCAACCAGCGCCAGTGGACGGCCATTCATCAGTACCAGTACCAGTGGCTTACCGGTAGTCTTCAGAGCAGCAATCAAGTTACGCTGGCTAAGAGGTAACGTCAGGTCAGTACGGCTGGAGGCTTCGTGTGCCATGCCCTGAGCTTCACCCACTACGGCAACAATAACGTCCGATTTTTTTGCCGTCTCAAGGGCTTCATCAATCATCTGCTGTTCTGAGCGTGGGTCAACCACCACGGCAGGTTCATACTGATTAAGAAACTCAATAATCGTTTTATCATTGGTGACGTTCGAACCTTTGGCATACAACACTGTGCCCTTAGATCCGATAGCGGTTTTAATACCTTCTAATGCCGTCACAGATTGGGCAGCAACGCCAGCTGCTGACCAGCTTCCCATCGCATCACGCTTGCTGTCAGCCAGCGGCCCGATAACCGCAATGGTGGTATTTTTATTCAATGGCAGAGTTTGCTGCTGGTTTTTCAGCAATACCATACTCTCCCGGGCAACGCTGCGTGCTTCTTTGCGGTGAAGGCGACTTTCCGCATTGGTATCTACCGGATCAGAACCGACAGGACCCAAGTGGCTGTAGGGATCGTTAAACAGCCCCATGTCATATTTCACATTCAGGACGTGGCGCGTAGCATCGTCCAGGTCAGCCATGGAAACTTCACCGCTGTTCACGAGTTCAGGTAAGTATTTGCTGTAATACTCATCGCTCATACTCATATTCACGCCCGCGTTCAGCGCGACACGTACCGCATCTTTAGGGTCGCTGGCGACACCGTGTTTAATCAGTTCTTTAATCGCGCCGTGGTCTGAAATAGTGATGCCTTTAAACTTCCAGTCATCACGGAGAACTTCTTTCAGTAACCAGCTATCAGCCGCAGCAGGCATCCCATTCAGGGAGTTAAGCGCAACCATCACCCCGCCACTACCCGCATCAAGGGCAGCTTTAAAAGGCGGAAGATAGTCATTAAATAAGCTCTGCATGCTCATATCAACGCTGTTGTACTCTTTGCCACCTTCTACAGCACCATAAGCCGCAAAATGCTTCACGCTGGTCATCACTGAGTGCCGGTCTGCCGGGCTTTTACCCTGCATGGCCTCAACCATGGTGCGCCCCATCACCGAGGTCAGATAGGTGTCTTCGCCAAACCCTTCAGAGACACGACCCCAGCGAGGATCGCGGGAAACATCAACCATCGGTGCCCAGGTCATATTCAGACCATCGTCTGCCGCTTCATAGGCAGATATTCGTCCAACGGTTGTTACTGCATCACGGTTAAAAGATGACGCCAGCCCGAGGCTTATCGGGAATACAGTACGCTGTCCGTGCAGAACATCGTAGGCAAAGAACAGAGGGATTTTCAGGCGGCTTAATTCCATTACCTGATCCTGCATAACGCGAATATCCTGACGCGTTACGGTATTGAAAATGGCCCCGACCTGACCGACCTTGATCATCTCACGAATATCTTCTTTCGGCGTACCTGGGCCGACGCTAATTAATCGTAACTGACCCACCTTTTCATCCAGCGTCATTTTCTTTAGCAGATCGGTGACAAACGCATCGCGCGCCTCAGGGGTTAATGGATGCTGGGTAAACATCTCATTGGCCAGAGCAGGCTGTAGAGCCAGACTTACTGCAATACCTACAGAACAGAGCCATTTCATCGGATTTATTCTCTTCTATCCATGCTACGTTTAAGGCTTGCAGTGTGCCACATTGCCAGCACAGGAAGAAGGGTAAAGCTCCGACTCTCTGATGTTTTAAGTGTGATTTAGCGTTGCAACAAGTTTTTTCAGCGCTATGCTAAACAGTCATGATTTTATGCCCCACAAGGAGTGGACATGTCTGTTCAAAATATTATTGATAATAAGACATTGATAAAAGACCTTACCAGTCAGGTTGGTTCGCAGCACGTATTAACCAGCCCGGCTAAAACAGCCCGTTACCGTAAAGGTTTCCGCTCCGGGCAAGGTGATGCTCTGGCGGTGGTCTTTCCAGGGTCACTGCTTGAATTATGGCGTGTACTCAGTCTCTGTGTGGCGGCGGATAAAATTATTCTGATGCAGGCTGCCAATACCGGTCTGACAGAGGGTTCGACTCCTAATGGTAATGACTACGATCGTGAGATAGTGATTATCAGTACTCGTCGTCTGGATAAACTCCATTTACTGGGAGAAGGTGAGCAAGTGCTCGCTTTCCCGGGGAGTAGTCTTTACCAGCTAGAAAAGGCCCTGAAACCCTTAGGGCGTGAACCTCACTCGGTCATTGGCTCATCCTGCATTGGCGCTTCAGTGATTGGCGGAGTCTGTAATAACTCCGGCGGTTCGCTGGTACAACGAGGTCCGGCCTATACCGAGATGGCGCTTTATGCGCGAATTAACGAGCAAGGCAAGTTAACGCTGGTTAACCATCTGGGAATTGATTTGGGTACCACACCCGAGCAGATCCTCGGCAAACTCGACGACGAACAGATTAAGCCTGAAGATGTAAAATATGATAGTCGTCAGGCTTCAGATAGTGAGTATGCCCAACGCGTACGGGATGTTGAAGCCGACACACCTTCACGTTTTAACGCTGATCCAGGCCGTCTGTTTGAAGCTTCGGGCTGTGCGGGCAAACTGGCTGTTTTTGCCGTGCGCCTGGATACCTTTCCCAGCGAAAAACAAAACGAAGTTTTTTATATCGGCACCAATAACCCGAATGTCCTGACCGAGATCCGTCATCATATTCTGGCGAACTTTAAGAACCTGCCGGTCGCCGGTGAATATATGCATCGTGATATTTACGATATCGCCGCGGTCTACGGTAAAGATACTTTTATGATGATTGATAAACTCGGCACCGATAAAATGCCGTTGTTTTTTAATCTGAAAGGCCGGGCTGAGGCTCTGCTGGAAAAAGTACCCTTTGTAAAACCCTATTTCGTCGATCGGACGATGCAGCGTCTTTGCTCCCTGTTCCCGGCACACTTACCCATGCGGATGAAACAATACCGGGATCAGTATGAACATCACTTACTGCTGAAGATGTCGGGTGACGGTATTGCGGAAGCGCGTGAATGGTTAACTCAGTATTTTCAGCAGGCAGAAGGCAGTTTCTTTGTCTGTACTGCGCATGAAGGGGCAAAAGCATTCCTGCATCGTTTCGCTGCAGCCGGGGCAGCTATTCGTTATCACGCCGTCCATGCTAATGAGGTTGAGGATATCCTGGCGCTGGATATCGCCCTGCGTCGTAATGATACTGAATGGCTGGAGCAGCTACCGCCTGAAATCAGCGATAAAATTAGCCATAGCCTCTATTACGGGCATTTTATGTGCCATGTCTTCCATCAGGATTACATTGTCAAAAAAGGGGTTGATGTCCACGAATTAAAAGCACAAATGCTCGAGTTATTAAGCCAGCGCGGGGCACAATACCCGGCAGAGCATAACGTTGGGCATTTATATCAGGCTCCCGAGGCGCTGGTGAAGTTCTATCAGAGTAATGACCCGACCAACAGCATGAATCCGGGGATCGGTAAAACCAGCAAACAGAAAGGCTGGGCGGAGTGTGGTTGCTCACATTCTCAGGATAGCGAAGCGGCGGGATCTCAGTCCGGGCATTAATCATTTACGGCAATAACATGATGCGGGAGGGGTAATTTAACCCTCCCGCATTTTTTATGCGTCAGCAATTTACTGCATCAGTAAGGGCTGCTAGTTACTGGCTGTTTGTAAACTTTTAGCGTGTTTATAATTCAGCGCTTCCTGAGGTACTGGCGTTACTTTACCGGTTTCAAGCCAGGTACGCAGACGGCTAGCGTCGGCAAAATGAGTCTGTTTACCAAACGCATCCAGTACTACCAGCGCCACCGGGCGATTATTAATCATGGTTCGCATCACCAGGCAGTGACCGGCATTATTAGTAAAACCGGTTTTAGTCAGCTGAATCTTCCAGTTTTCACGGAACATCAGATGGTTGGTATTGCGGAAAGGCAATGAGTAAGCCGGGTTGCTGAATGTGGCAGTATCTTCTTTAGTGGTACTGAGCGTACCGAGCAGTGGATAAGCCTTTGAAGCCACCAGCAGTTTCGTCAGATCACGGGCAGTTGAAACGTTATTGATTGATAACCCCGTCGGCTCAACAAAACGTGTCCGGGTCATGCCTAAGCTTTTTGCCTTGGTATTCATCGCCCGGATAAAAGCGCTGTAGCCGCCAGGATAGTGATGAGCAAGACTTGCAGCCGCTCTATTTTCTGACGACATCAGCGTCAGTAACATCATATCCTTACGGCTGAGTTCGCTATTAAGACGCACCCGAGAATAGACCCCTTTCATTTCGGGAGTCTGGCTGATATCCACTTTCAGTTTTTCATTCATCGGTAATCCGGCATCAAGCACCACCATTACTGTCATTAGTTTGGTAATAGAGGCGATAGGACGCACGTTATCCGGATGACTGGAATATAAGACCTTATTGGTCTGTAAATCGATAATCATCGCACTACCAGAAGCAATTTCTTGCTCAAGAACGGCTTTCTGGACAGTGGCTTTAGCCGCTTCTACCTGCGAGGCAAAGGGCGCTGTCATCATGAGAGCGAGACTAAACAACGATAAACGAATTTTTTTCGGCATGGTGACACTTCTGTGAAAATGTTCAAATTAACGGCCTGACGCCAGCAGCCCTAAGCAACTTGCAGTATGACGGGTATATTCACCGAAATGGCGTCCGGTAGCGGTGCGGAGGAAATAATACTCTGACATCCCGTAACATCGCCAGTTAAGAATCAATCCCGTCTCGCAAACCAGAAGATATTTTGTATATCTTTGTATCTGAATAAAATGTCAGCTGTATTTGGAAAGCAATTTCGCAATCAGTGTTGCCGCAGTGGCAGGAGGTCAGTAAGCTATGGCAATGAATACATCCCCTTTTCGCTGATGGAGATTTGCGAGTTCCATGGATATTAATGGACTTATTGCACAATATGGCTATCTTGCCGTGATTATCGGCAGTATTGCGGAAGGTGAAACCATCACAATACTGGGGGGAGTTGCTGCCCATCAGGGGTTACTGAAACTTCCCTGGGTGATTGCGGCGGCGGCTTTTGGCGGTATGGTGGGAGATCAGGTGCTCTTTTTCATCGGCCGCTATTTTGGTCAGCCTATTCTGGCACGCTTTCCACGTTATCAGGGTAAAATAGAGCAGGCACAAGCCCTGATACGACGTCATCCCTACTTATTTGTGATTGGCTGTCGGTTTATGTACGGGTTCCGTATTGTCGGTCCGGTGATTATCGGTGCCAGCAGGCTCTCTCCCGGTATTTTTATCGCACTCAATATTATTGGTGCCGTTGTCTGGGCTTCGCTATTTGTGACCTTAGGCTATCTTGGTGGTGAAATTATTCATCCATGGCTTGAGTATTTAGACCATCACATAAAGTATGCTATCTGGGTCGTTATTGCCTTAGCGGTGGTCGTCGCTGGTCGACTCTGGTTTAAATCACGTACTAAGAAACGTGATTCGTTATAAAAGTGAAGTAAAGGAGTATTAATCAGGGGCATGAATGACCATTAAAGAACATGATTTCCGCAAAATTGATTTAAATTTGCTGATTGCATTTACGGTACTGTTTCGTGAACAGAGTGTCTCCCTGGCGGCGGATAAACTGCATCTCGGGCAGGCTGCCGTCAGTGGTGCATTAGCGCGCCTGCGAGAAATGTTCGACGATCCCCTGTTTATTCGTAGTGGCCACCGCATGCAGCCTACCGCGCGCGCCTGCGAACTGCACCGCGAGTTAATGCCGCTGCTAGAGCAACTGCAAAGTACCTTGTTTCAGCCTGGTGAATTCAGCCCTGCCGCCGCGACCACCAGTATCACGCTGGGAATGAGTGACTGGCTGGAAATGTGGCTGATGCCGATGTTGTTGCCAGCCCTAAAACAAACGGCTCCGGGCCTGCATATTCATGTCGCTAGCAGTACACCGCTCACCGATATGCAGCAACTGGAAGGGGGGGAACTGGATATGTCTCTCAGCGTTACCCAGCACAGTGCTCGCTGGCTTGAGAAAACGCATCTCACCAATATGCCGTATCAGGTTATCTGGAACCCGCAACATATTAATATCGCAGCGCCATTAACCCTCGAGGATTATGTCGCCTGGCCACATATTCAGCTCAGTAACCGGGAAGCGACCAGCAGTCTGTTAGACCGGGCGCTGGATAAACAGGGAATGACGCGTCAGATAGATTACACCACGGCTCATTTTGCTTCACTGCCAGGATTAGTGCAGCAACTGCCAGTGATGGCGACTATACCCGCAGCTTTAGCGAGCCAGTGGCAGCAACGTTTTGCCTTACACAGCAGTCCACTGCCCCTGGAAGTCCCGCCGCTTGAAGTGGCTTTGCTCTGGCATCAGCGCCATAACAGTGATACCACTCTGATGTGGCTGGCTGAGACTATCCAGCAGCTGATTTCCGAGCCTGAAACACCGCTATAGTTTACCCATCACTTGAGCAAATATATCAATGATAGTTTATTTGCTATTAGCCATCATTTTAGCCGCTAAGCCAAACAATACGATACCCATAAAATAACGCTGTAATTGTAAAAACAGTGGGCGATTAGCCAGAAAAACAGCAATGCTGCCAGCGCTTAATATAATGAGAAAATTCACTGTGATACTAATAAAAATTTGTATCACACCCAAAAATAGTGATTGCGATAGCACCGACCCTTGATCGGGTGAAATAAACTGAGGTAAAAGAGACAGGTACATCACAGCAATTTTTGGATTTAAAATATTCGTAATAAATCCCATTGTAAATAACTTCCTGTTGCTATCAGGCGTGAGATTTTTTATTTTAAATGGCGACTTCCCGCCAGGCCTGACTGCTTGCCAGGCAAGGTACATCAAATAACATGCGCCTGCGATCCTTAACGTATCATAGGCAAAAGGCACCATCATCAAAAATGTCGTAATACCAAATGCAGCGCAAAGCAGGTAAAAAACAAACCCCATTGCCACACCCACTAATGACACCAAACCTGCGACAATACCCTGGCAAATAGAACGGGAAATCAAGTAAACCATATTAGGGCCGGGAGTAAGCACCATACCTAACGCAATGAAAGAAAAACCAATGATACTATTAATCTCTGGCATAACCTGTCCCCTACTCCTGCTTATTGCTATGTCATTCGACGGGCTGAACGCCAGCAACGCCCAGACAGTTTGAAGTATGAGGGGTATATGCCATTGATGAGAATACCCTATTAATAATTATTCATTAATCTTCGGTATATCAAATCAAAAATTGTTAATAGCTGAAGATATATCCGCCGATTTTTTCAGTGTGCGAATCGTGGTAAACAGTTCCGTCGCCTCAGCATACTCTTTACGCAAATAGCCCAGCCATTGTTTGATGCGGGCAACGTGATACATACCGGTATCGCCCTGTTTTTCTAGCTGGCTGTATTTTTGCAGTAATTTCACCACTTGCGGCCACGGCATACGCGGCTCGTTGTACTTAATCATGCGGCTTAAATTAGGCACATTCAGTGCGCCACGGCCAATCATCACTGAGTCACAGCCCGTTGCCGCCATGCAGTCTTGCGCGCTTTGCCAGTCCCATATCTCACCATTGGCGACCACGGGAATAGACAGGCGCTGACGAATTTCACCAATTGCCGCCCAGTTGATACGTTCAGCTTTATAACCGTCTTCCTTAGTTCGCCCATGCACCACCAGTTCGCTGGCTCCTGCCTGCTGAACGGCATCGGCAATCTCAAACTGACGCGCCCCGCTATCCCAGCCCAGCCGAATTTTTACCGTGACCGGTAAGTCAGACGGAACCGCAGCACGCATGGCTTTAGCGCCCTGATAAATCAGCTCAGGATCTTTGAGTAAGGTCGCCCCACCGCCACTGCCATTGACCAGTTTAGACGGACAGCCACAATTTAAGTCAACTCCCCAAGAGCCTAATTCCACCGCACGTGCGGCGTTTTCAGCCAGCCATTGGGCATGCTGTCCCAGCAATTGGACGCGTACTAAAGTTCCGGAAGGTGTCCGGCTGGCGTGATTGAGTTCAGGGCATAACTTAAGAAAGGATTTGGCAGGTAAGAGTTGATCAACCACCCGCAAAAATTCGGTAATACAGAGGTCGTAGTCATTCACCTCCGTCAACAGTTCTCGTACCAGCGAGTCAAGAACACCTTCCATTGGCGCCAGCAGTACACGCATCTATTTATCCGATAAAAAAGAGGAGCCTGAAGGGCTCCTGAGATAACAGATAGAGAGGAAAAATCAGTGACTTTCCTCTCTGTCACTATTTAGCCACTAAGCAGAGGCAGGCTTACGCGGTGCACGACGGCGTCCGTTAGCACCAGCAGGTTTTGCTGCGCCACCTTCGCTCGGGCCGCTACGACGTGGAGCATGTTGACGCTCGCCACCCGCATTACCGCCTGAACTACGGCGAGGTTGTCCGCTTTGTGAACCGCCGCGGCCGCCTTGACCCTGGCCACGACCGCCGCCGCCGCGCTGCTGGCGACCATTGACGATAGGTTCCGCAGGGATAGACGGGTCAACTTCATAACCTGGCAGAGCCATACGTGGAATTTCACGTTTTAATAAACGCTCAATATCACGCAGTAATTTGTGTTCATCGACACACACTAAAGAGAGAGCTTCGCCGGTTGCCGCTGCACGTCCAGTACGACCAATACGGTGAACGTAATCTTCTGGCACATTCGGCAACTCATAGTTAACCACATGAGGCAGTTCTTCAATATCCAGACCACGGGCAGCAATATCAGTTGCCACCAGCACACGAATACCACCATTTTTAAAGTCAGCCAGCGCACGAGTACGCGCTCCCTGACTCTTATTGCCATGAATGGCCGAGGCGGTAATACCATCGTGTTGTAACTGCTCAACCAGATGGTTAGCACCATGTTTGGTTCGGGTGAAAACCAGCACTTGTTGCCAGTTGCCCGCACCAATCATCTGTGACAGCAGTTCCCGCTTACGCTTTTTATCAACAAAATGCACATGCTGGGTAATTTGCTCAGACGCGGTGTTACGGCGAGCAACGGAAACTTCTTCCGGGTTGTGCAGCAGTTTTTCTGCCAGAGACTTAATCTCGTCGGAGAAGGTTGCTGAGAACAGTAAATTCTGACGGCGCGCAGGCAGTTTAGCCAGCACGCGACGAATGTCGTGAATGAACCCCATATCGAGCATACGGTCAGCTTCATCCAGAACCAGGATCTCAACACTGTCGAGTTTCACGGCATTCTGATGTTCAAGATCCAGTAAACGACCCGGGGTCGCTATCAGGACATCAACCCCACCCCGTAACTTCATCATTTGTGGGTTAATACTCACTCCGCCGAAGACCACCAGCGAACGAATATTTAAATACTGACTGTATTCACGCACGTTCTCACCCACTTGAGCGGCTAGCTCACGTGTAGGTGTGAGGATCAGCGCTCGTACCGGACGACGTCCCTTCTGGTGCGGCGCACTATCCAGTAGACGCTGCAATAAAGGAAGAGTAAAACCTGCCGTTTTACCGGTACCCGTTTGAGCACTGGCCATCAAATCGCGACCTGCTAATACCACCGGAATTGCCTGGCGTTGAATTGGCGTAGGCTCACGATAGCCCTGCTCTTCCACCGCACGCAAAATATCGGCGTTCAGGCCGAGAGAATCAAAAGACATAGGAACTCCAGAACCGCCCTGACCGCTTACACGGTGTAGTTTCCAGGGGGAACATCAAGCACCAGCTCTACGCTGGCGAAAGAAAGGGGCACAAACCACGGTGCCGACTGCGGGCACTATAACATTTTTTGTGATCTTCCGCATATATTCTCATCCGACAGTCGCCAGCAAAAGAAGCATCAAATGACTTGGACAGGCAAGCCTATTCATACCCGTCATACTTCAAGTTGCTCAGGTCTGCTGGCGTTCAGGCTGCCGAATCAGATAGTTTGTCTATGCTAATGACAGCCTTCTCTTTGCGCCTACAAGCAACTCGAATTATTTTGGGTATAGCACCGGAAAGGGTTGTAGAGGATCCTGAAATCGCGCATAAGCAGATGAGATGTTTATCCCAACTTAGCGCTTTGATTCATGACTAAAGGCGAACGTGGCACCTCCGTACCATAAATAGATCAAAAAGTTGGCGAAAGTTAGCTCACCGAGATGCTTACTCTGTCGCGACGGATTTAGCGATTGCCCCCCAAAGAAATAGCTTCTCATAGGTTTCTGGAATTTTTGATATGACTTCTCGGGATCCTCCAAAAGGTGTTTGGTGTAACCATGCTTTTTTAAGTTCATTTGCTATTGTTGCTATCAGGCACTTTTCCGGGTCAGAACTGTGGTTAAATTTTTCATTAAACACCTTAAAAATACCTTCTACAGGAAAAAGCATCCTTGATGTACAGTGAAAACTGATACCCTCACGGTTGAATTTGTCCATTGATATACGGCTGTTTTCTTGATGGAGGGACACTCGCGGAAGTTTAGGGCTATCAGCCTGTGGACGAACGACTGTTCTTACCTTTTTTTCCAATGAAAAAAGGCTCTTTCTTATCGAGTCGTCTTGATCTTCAGACAGAGCGCCCGTCTTCTTATAGTCAAGCAGGGCAACAAAAACCTCCTGATATTCATAGCCAAAATTTGGGTCGTATCGAACAAAACAGCTTTTTAGCGCTTGCCGAAGATCTCGGTTGTTTTCATTAGTCAGCACAGACCTGATAAGTCTGTCAGTCAAAAGCCAGTTACATCGTTTGCGTATTGATGGGAAACAAGCTGGATCGAGGGTTATTTTTTTCAACATCGCATCATCATAGAGAGCTTCGCTTGCCCCTTCACAGGATTTTCTGAAATTTGAATAATCTCTATAATTCAAATTATTACCTATCTCTGTATAAATATTTCTGGGTAAAACCGCTAAGTTTGCCTGAATCATTATCGTTCCTTTTTGTCATGACCAGAAAGAGAACCACTATAGGATTTAGGCATTTTATTTCTTTCAATTAATCACTCTATCCGCCATGTTTCACATGCTCGCATCCAGGTATGAGGATCAGCTATTTTTATGATCTTCCGCATATTTTCTCATCCGACAGTCGTCAGCAAAAGAAGCATCAAATGGCTTGGACAGATAAGATAAATAGACTTACGCTTAACAAATCAATTTCTTGATTTTTAAGAAATCAATATCAAGAAAATAGCGGTTTATTTATCACCTTATTCTGCGCTGAAAGTCGTTATCGATCCTCAAGGAAGCGATGAATATCGCAGAAACAGTCAGAGATAAAATATCGATACCTGATAATACGTAGCCCGTCGCTCTTTTAACGATGAATCACGTATTACTGCTGAGATATCAATCAGAAACGATGAAAATTATCTCTTTGCTAAAGGAAAGCATGTGATGAACAGTAAAAAAGTGCTTGTTACCCTCATCGTTATAGCAGTCATTCTGGCAGCCATTTTTGGCGGCTGGAAAGTCTACCAGAACCAGCAATCTCCCCATCTTAAGCTGTACGGTAATGTTGATATTCGCAGCGTCAATATGAGTTTTCGGGTCTCAGGCCGTCTGGCCGCTTTGGATGTCGATGAAGGCGATATAATTAAGTCAGGCGAGCCTCTGGGGCTGCTAGACAATGCCCCATTCCAGATTGCCGTTCGTCAGGCGCAGGCCAACGTTGATGCCGCTCAAGCACAATACGATTTGATTATTGCTGGCTATCGTGACGAAGAGATTGCTCAGGCAGCCGCACAAGTCGACAGCGCCCAGTCGGCATACGACTACGCACAAAGTTTCTATCAGCGTCAGCAAGGTATGTGGGCAACACATGCCGTCTCTGCCAATGATTTACAGAATGCTCGCGTCGCCAGTGAACAAGCAAGGGCGACCTTAACCGCCGCGAAAGATAAGCTGCGTCAGTATCGCAGTGGTAATCGACCGCAACAAATCGCTCAGGCTCAGGCCGTGCTTCAGCAGGCTAACGCTGAACTGGCGCAGGCTCAGCTTAATTTACAGGATACCACTCTGCTGGCCCCGGCGGATGGCACGATTCTGGTTCGTAGTGTCGAACCGGGAACGCTGCTCAATGCCGGTAGTACCGTGCTGACTCTGGCCCTGACACGTCCGGTATGGATACGCGCCTATGTCAGCGAAGCCCATCTTGGCCAGGCACAACCAGGACGGGAAATCCTGATTTATACCGACAGCCGTCCTGATAAGCCGTATCACGGTAAAATCGGCTTTGTCTCACCTACCGCCGAATTTACGCCAAAAACAGTTGAAACACCGGACTTACGTACCGATCTGGTGTATCGCCTGCGGGTCATCGTGACGGATGCCGATGATATTTTACGCCAGGGCATGCCAGTCACCCTGCTGTTTGACGATGGTGCGCCTCATGGCCAGCAATGAAAATTTCATTCGCCTGCAAGGGGTGGTCAAAAATTTCGCCTCCCTGCAACACCCGGCGGTTTACAGTCTCGACTGTGAAATTTATGCCGGGGGAGTGACTGGCCTGGTAGGGCCGGACGGTGCAGGAAAAACCACACTGATGCGCATGCTGGCCGGTTTGCTCGCCCCCTCTTCAGGCCAGCTAACCGTTGCCGGCTTCGATCCGATTAAAGACGATCGCGCCTTGCACGCTATTCTCGGTTATATGCCACAAAAGTTTGGTCTGTATGAAGACCTGACGGTAATGGAAAATCTGACGCTGTATGCAGAATTACGCGATGTCGCAGACGAGGTCAGGGAAGCCACCTTTCAGAAGCTGTTAAAATTCACCTCGCTGGAACCTTTTACCGAGCGGCTGGCTGGCAAGCTGTCCGGTGGCATGAAACAGAAACTCGGTCTCGCCTGTACCCTTGTCGGGCAGCCTAAAGTTCTGCTGCTTGATGAACCCGGTGTCGGGGTTGATCCTATCTCACGGCGTGAATTATGGCAGATGGTGCACGAACTGGCCGATGAGGGCATGCTCATTCTGTGGAGTACCTCTTACCTCGACGAAGCGGAACAGTGCCGGGAGATTCTTTTAATGAATGCCGGCAAGCTACTCTACCAGGGGGCACCGCAACAGCTCACCCAAAAAGTGGCTGGCCGTTCCTTACTGGTCAGTCATCCCGGGGAGAATAACCGCCAGTTGATGCAGCGTTTACTCAAACTCGGACAAGTGACCGATGCCGTCATTCAGGGTCATGCTGTACGTTTAATGCTCGCCAAAGATACCGATGTTGATGAACTTGCGCGCGCCATTGATTTACCTGGACTACAAATTACTGAGACCACGCCGCGCTTTGAAGATGCCTTTATCGATTTACTCGGCGGCATGGCTCTTGTCGAGTCTGCGCTGGGAAATATGTTAACCCCCCTGCCACACAATCCCGCTGAAACAGTCATTGAAGCCAGAACCTTGACCAAAAAATTTGGTGATTTTACCGCGACCGACCATGTTTCCTTTGCGGTTAAACGCGGTGAGATTTTTGGTCTGCTGGGGCCAAACGGTGCGGGCAAATCGACAACCTTTAAAATGATGTGTGGATTAATGGTCCCCAGCTCTGGAGATGCAGAAGTCCTGGGAATGGCGCTGAAAAACTCCGGTCAGGCACGTCAGCACCTCGGTTATATGGCACAAAAATTTTCCCTGTACAGCAACTTGACCGTGATGCAAAACCTGCGTTTTTTCTCTGGTATTTATGGTCTGCGCGGTAAAAAACAGTCTGAAAAAATAGCGAATATGTGCGAGGCCTTTGCCTTCCATGACATCGTCAATAGCGTCACCGACTCTCTGCCGCTGGGATTTAAACAGCGTCTGGCTCTCGCTTGTTCAATGATGCATGAACCCGATATTCTCTTTCTTGATGAACCGACTTCTGGGGTCGATCCGATTACCCGCCGTGAATTCTGGCTGCATATTAATAGTATGGTAAATAAAGGTGTCACCGTGATGGTGACCACTCACTTTATGGATGAGGCAGAGTACTGTGATCGTATTGGTCTGGTTTATCACGGTAAACTGATTGCCACCGGGAGCCCGGACGCACTGAAACATCAGGTTGCGGACCAGGAAACACCTGACCCAACGATGGAACAAGCGTTTATCGAACTGATTGGTCAGTGGGATAAGGAGCACAGTCGTGAGCAGTCATAATCCTCTGTTGTCATGGCGGCGAGTACGCGCCCTTTGCATCAAAGAGACCCGGCAAATCATTCGTGACCCGAGTAGCTGGCTGATTGCTGTGGTTATTCCCTTACTGCTGCTGTTTATCTTCGGCTATGGTATTAATCTCGACTCCAGCCGTTTGCATGTTGGCGTGCTGGTAGAGCAACAAAATGGCGATGCCATTGATTTTACCCATACCATCAGCGCCTCACCCTTCATTCAGCCGACGATCAGTGATAATCGTCAGCAGCTAACGCAGCTGATGCAAGCCGGTAAAATCCGTGGACTGGTGGTTATTCCTCCTGACTTTAATCAGAAAATGGCACGTCCGGGGGATATTGCCCCGATCCAGATAATCACTGATGGTAGTGAACCGAATACCGCCAACTTTATTCAAGGTTATATGGAGGGGATCTGGCAAATCTGGCAACAACAGCGTGCTGAAAACAGAGGGGAAGTATTTGAACCGCTGATTGAGGTACAGACTCGTTACTGGTTTAATCCCGCCGCAATCAGCCGACATTTTATTATTCCCGGAGCCATCACCATTATTATGACGGTCATCGGTGCCATATTAACCTCGCTGGTTATTGCCCGAGAATGGGAACGCGGCACGATGGAGGCCCTGCTTTCCACGCAAATAACCCGTACTGAGTTATTGCTGTGCAAATTGCTGCCCTACTATATTCTCGGCATGCTGGCGATGGCGCTGTGCATGATAGTCACGGTCTTTATTCTCGATGTGCCATGGCGCGGATCGCTGCTATTACTGTTTGTGACCAGTAGCCTGTTTTTACTCAGTACCCTGGGGATGGGGCTGTTGATTTCAACCCTGACACGTAACCAGTTTAATGCCGCCCAGGTTGCACTCAATGCGGCTTTCTTGCCCGCCATCATGCTATCAGGTTTTATTTTTCAGATAGACAGCATGCCCGAAATTATTCGTGCGGTGACCTATATTATTCCTGCCCGCTATTTTGTCAGTACCTTACAGAGTCTGTTTCTGGCCGGGAACGTCGCCTCAATCATGATTATTAATACTCTGTTTTTAATGGCAGCAGCGGTGATATTTATCGGCCTGACGGCTTTGATAACTAAGCGTCGACTGGAGTAGGAGAAGACATGTTTTATCGTTTATGGACCTTAATCCGTAAAGAATTACAGTCACTGTTACGTGAGCCTCAAACGCGCGCGTTATTAATCATACCGGTACTGGTTCAGGTCATCGTATTTCCTTTTGCCGCGACCCTCGAGGTGACCAATGCCACTATTGCTATCTTTGATGAAGATAATGGCAGTCATTCGATTGAACTGACCCAGCGCATTGCTAAGGCAAGTGCTTTCAGTGAAATACTCTTATTAAAGAGTAGCGCAGAAATCACCCCGGTGATTGATAATCAGAAGGCGTTGCTGGTTATCCGTTTTCCAGAGCACTTTTCCGGTAATCTGACACAGTTGCATCCTACTCACTTGAATATCTTGCTGGATGGCCGTAACTCAAACAGCGCCCAAATAGCCGCGAATTATCTTCAGCAGATAGTCAAAGACTATCAGCTGGAATTAGTCACCGGTCAGCCGAAAATTAATAATAGCGAGCTTATCATCCGTAACTGGTATAACCCAAACCTGGACTATAAATGGTTTGTGGTACCTTCTCTTATTGCGCTGATAACCACCATTGGTATTTTGATTGTGACATCGCTTTCGGTGGCCCGTGAGCGTGAGCAAGGTACGCTGGATCAGTTAATCGTCTCGCCCCTCGCCACCTGGCAGATTTTTGTTGGCAAAGCTATTCCAGCTCAAGTGGTCGCTCTGGCTCAGGCAACTATGGTATTAGCGGTAGGTATCTGGGGCTATCAGATCCCCTTCTCAGGTTCACTGCTGCTCTTCTATTTCACCATGATTATCTATGGTTTTTCACTGGTAGGATTTGGACTGCTGATCTCAACGCTCTGCTCAACCCAGCAACAGGCTTTTATTGGGGTGTTTGTGTTTATGATGCCCGCCATCCTGCTGTCAGGATACGTCTCTCCTGTCGAAAATATGCCCGTCTGGTTACAGGATATCACCTGGGTGAATCCTATTCGGCATTTTACCGATATCACGAAGCAAATCTATTTGAAGGATGCGGACTTTGGCATTGTCTGGCACAGTTTGTGGCCGCTACTGGTGATAGCGGCCACAACGGGATCAGCGGCGTACTGGCTGTTTCGGCGAAAAATTGTCTGATTTTTCTTTATGGACCAAGGAATAAATAGCGGGACCCGCTATCATTGCCAGACCTGCGATTGTCAGTAACAAAGGACTTTGTACCACTCGTGATAGCAACCAGAGGGCTATCAACGCGGTGCCAAAATACCAAGTGGTGGTTAACTCTTCGAGAAAATCACCAATATCTCGTAGCGTACCGCTACGAAAGCGCTGAAAGGCAAACATCAAAATTACAGTGAAGATGTAAAGAAGACACAGTCCAACCCCGACTGGGATCAGGGAGGCCGTTTTCCAGCCAACCAGCAACGCACCGATAACCGCAAGATGCAGCATAATCTGCCAGCAACTTAGCCCGGTTGTCACTCGTATCCGTTGTTGCCACTTCATATTCTCTCTCCTGCGTTCTTTCTTACTGTTATTCAGAGTACGCGAGTGTACGGAAAAATCATCTGCATGCGTCCCTTTTGTGACAAAAATTACATTTTATTTACTAAAAAAGTGGAAAATATGGCCTCGAGCACAATATAAAGAACAAATTTCACCCGTTTTTCGCTGTCTCGTTGCTCAGTATCCCCACCTCAGCTTGCTTTTTTGGTCAGCAAATATTGGCTTATGCCCTCAGTTTATCGAGATATCGCGACAATAATCACCAAAATGTCAGCCATCGTCCTGAAGAAATCAGCCAGTCATCATGTCTGAAATAATTTATTACTTTTTAGCATAACGATAATATTGTTATGATGCACAAGATGGTTAATAAAGTAAGAATTAATTAATGATTAATGCAGTTGCCGCTATTAGTTTATTTTCATCAATGTAATAATAGATTATGGCCTGCGGCAGAGTGGAACATAGCAATGAACGAGAGTGAGAAAAAAAGTAGTAGTTTATTTGATAATGACCCCATTCTTTATGCTACATGGCTTTATTATCAGGACGGTCTCAGCCAGACTGAGGTTGCCCAGACTATGGGGATATCCAGAGTCACCGTCGTAAAATACCTGCAAACCGCACGTGAAAAAGGCTATGTTAATATTAGTCTTGATGCCAAATCATTTTCATCTATTGAGCTGGCCATCAATATAAAGACTAAGTTTAACTTATATAATGTCATTATTATCCCTGATAGCCAGCAGGATAATGAAAATATAGATAACGCCGCTCGCCGTGAGCACCTGGCCAGAGCGGGCGGTATGTATTTGAGTCAAGTTGTCGAAGATAATGATTTATTAGGCGTTGCCTGGGGAAGAACTATTCATAGAATGGGGCATATTATGTCCCCCAAACCCTCTAATAATGTCACTGTGCTACAGATGCTCGGTTCGATGCCCGCCCAGCCTGATTTTACCACGATTGAGTCATCATCACTGATAGCCAATAAATTTTCCGGCAGTTGCGTTAACCTTCATGTCCCCGCCGTGGTATCCAGTGCCGAGCTGGCCGCCGCGTTACAGGCAGAGCCGATCATTCAGGCAAATTTTTCCGCACTGAACAAATGTAATAAAGCACTGTTTGTCGTCGGTAATGTACGGGACGATAATCCCTTGATTCGCAGCGGGGTGCTCTCTAAACAAGAAATGCAGACTTATCGTGACCTCGGTGCCGTCGGCGTTATTTGCGGTCGTTTTTACGATAAAGAGGGTCATCATATTCCTGCAGAAGTCGATTTACGTATTTTAGGGATCAGCCTGGCACAGCTAGGTAATATTAAACGCCGTATTTTCCTTGCAGTAGGTGAAGAAAACTTCGTCGCCACCCTCGGCGCCATTCGTGGTGGCTATGTTTCTGACTTAATTATTGATGAAGCAACGGCTTATTATCTTAGCCGCTGTTAGCTATAAATATGAAAAAAGGATTTCTTACTAAGAAATCCTTTTTTTCAGAATATACCCGTCATACTTCAAGTGACCTGGGTGTTGCCTGCGTTCAGGCAACTTGAATTAGTTTGGGTATAGATGGAAATTTATTTATCAGGCGTCGGTTTTTAAACCATAGGTTTTAAATTTCTCATTAACACGGCGCATTTCAGCATTTGATAATACCGGTACCTCATCCGTCACCGAAAGTATTTTTAAATACATATTAGCCAGAACTTCTACTTCATTAGCCAGCCACAATGCTTTTTCTAAATTCACTTCCATCGTTATCATACCATGGTGTTGCATCAGCAATGCTTTGCTAGCTTTTATCCCGACTTCAATACTGTCAGCCAGTTCAGAGCTGCCAAAAGTGGCATAAGGAATACAGGGTACGGTATGCGTTCCCGTCACCGCTATCATATAATGAATCGCCGGAATATCATGGTTCAAAATTGAAACCGCGGTGGCATTAACCGCATGGTTATGTACCACAGCATTCAGCTCCGGGCGAGCATGATAACAGGCCAGATGAAACAGCCATTCGCTCGAGGGGACTTTATTCGCTTCCGCTTTGCCCTCGTAACTGACAAATACAATCTGATCAGGAGTCAGTTTATGATAAGCCACGCCGCTCGGCGTTATCAGCATGCCGTCCTGATAGCGAACGCTAATATTTCCCGAGGTCCCCTGGTTAAGCCCTAAACGGGACATTTCAAGGCAGCTGGCAATGATCTCTTGCGCTAAACACTCTCTGTTCATGGCGAAAAACCTTATCAGATAAGTTATTGAGGAATGAAAATCCCTCAATACTTATTAGTTATGCTCGGGAAAAAGCGCGCGTAATGCAGACTCATTTGCCTGGCATACACCGCGCTCAGTAATCAGTCCGGTAATTAACTCCGCCGGGGTAACATCAAACGCAAAGTTTCCACAGACGGTTCCTTCAGGCGCAGTATTAACCCAGCTACGCTGACCGGACGCATCAATCCCGTAAACATGGGACTGTTCTTCACCACTGCGTTCCTCAATAGGGATCTCTTTTATCCCATCATAAACGGTGAAATCAATGGTGGGTGATGGAAGCGCGACATAAAAAGGAACGTTATTTGCGTTAGCGGCTAACGCTTTTAAATAAGTACCAATTTTATTGCATACATCACCACGAGCAGTGGTTCTGTCGGTGCCAACAATACACATATCCACTTCACCATGCTGCATTAAATGGCCACCCGCATTATCAGCAATCAGGGTGTGCGGCACACCATGGGATCCCAGTTCAAAAGCAGTGAGTCCGCCCTGATTACGCGGCCGCGTTTCGTCAACCCAGACGTGAACATCAATCCCCGCTTCATGGGCCATATAGATAGGCGATAACGCCGTCCCCCAGTCAACCGTTGCCAGCCAGCCCGCATTACAATGCGTCAGAATATTAACCCGTTCACCTTGTGGTTTACTGGCGGCAATTTTACGAATAATTTCCAGACCATTGCGGCCAATACTTTTACAGAGTTCCACATCTTCATCGGCAATTTCACTGGCAATACGGTACGCCGCAGCCTGACGCTCAGTTTCTGGTAGTTCGCTGAGCTGAGGACAAATTCGGTCCAGCGCCCATTTTAAATTAATGGCTGTCGGACGGGTAACCACCAGCTTGTCATAGGCGTGTTGCAGGTTTTTGTCACTGGCATCCTCTCTCATTGCCAGCGCTACGCCATAAGCCGCCACTGCGCCAATCAGAGGGGCTCCTCTGATCCACATATCTTTAATTGCTGTCGCTGCCAGTTGCAAATCCGTCAGTTGAATGACTGCCAGTTCAAAAGGCAGTTTGGTTTGATCCAGGACTTCAACCGTATAGCCATCTTCTGCAAGCCAGACAGAACGATAGTGGGTTCCTTTAATCTTCATAAATACCTCTTAACACGCGGATGCATAAAGTTTGAGTTGTGAGAAATTGGCATGCGCAGAGGCATTAACAATCAATTCCCGGGCCATTTTTAATGCTGAGCGCTCGCATTGTGCTCTGAGGCTGGCATCAGCAATGGTTTTAAAATCAGCGACTCCGGCAAAACCAATAATACGGCGGTTCATTTCCAGGCCAGCATTTGCCAGGCTGTCTTCAAATAAGGTTTTGAAAAACTCGTCCTGAGCACGCTGCAATAAGGCTCTGTCATGTCGCTGATAGAGAATATGAGGGTAAGCCTCACCGCTTTGTTTTTCGTCCCAGAGCTGGCGGAATGTGGACTCGAATACCGCCCAGGTTTGTTCTATTTGCTCTAATAACCACCGCTGATAATCCTGGCGACGCTGAACATCAGGCTGTAAGCCGGCTTGAGCAAAATAGGCCAGATACAGGTTGCCGATATAATTACCAATATCAAAAGCCATCGGCCCCATAAAACCAAATTCAGGATCAATCACTTTACTATCAGTCGCTGAAACCATAATTGAGCCCGAATGCAAATCTCCGTGTAAAAGAGCCTGAGCCTCGGTCATAAATTTGTATTTATATTTCATCGCAACATGAATAACATCGCCGTCCTGCCAGAGGGCATGAACTTCATCATCCAGCTGCGGAGAGGTCCAGTTATTGCGCGGCGCGTCAAAATAGGGTTCGGTAAAAATTAAATCCTCTGTGATTTTGCATAACTCATGATTATTAGCAAAATTGGCCACTAAGGCTTTTTTTTCTGCCGCATCCATACCAATATCTGAGGTATGGAATAGTGTTTTCGCCAGGAAATAACCTATCTCTTGCTCAAGTCCCGGTTGTTTCTCACCGGCAATCAGTTTTTTTCTTAAAATAATATGCTCAGCAAGATATTCCATGGCGAAAACGGCCATCAGCGGATCGTAGAAATAGACCTCCGGCACGAGTGTATTTCCGGCATATTTATTTTCTTGCAATAAAACATTATATTCAAAAAATGCCCGATTAATGGAAAGTTTCCAGCTCTCTCCTGCGGCACGAACATAAGGTAAAGCCTGTTTGACGATAATAGCTCGCTCGCTACCGGAGACAATAAATACCAGATTTAAATTACCATCCCCCACTTCAGTGACCGTCCAGGTTTCAGGCTTACCACCCAATATTAAATCCTGCGGTAACTTGTCACTTAAATAGTCAGGCAAGGTTTCACATGTTTGAGGCATGTAGCCATCAGGTATAGTGTTTGTCATAATACCACTCGACTTAATCATCAACATTGAACAGATTAAATGGCCATGGGCATGGCCATTTATTGATTATGGCTTCGGCATCCACGCCGGCATTAATACAGATGATGTTGAGAACTCTGGATTTTTAGCCAGCAAATCATCCATATTTTTAATATCGTTTGCTTTCAGCGTTTCCTGGGTAATTAATACCGGTGGAACGGTCACTAATGCAGGGACATCCTCACCTTTCAGTAACATTGCCAGAGCACGAACACTCACTTCTCCCATCACTGACGGGTTGGTGGTGGCTGTTGCTACCCATGCACTTCCCGGTTCACGCATCGCCTGAATATCGGAGTTAGAGATATCAGCGCTATAGATTTTAACGTTATTGGATAAACCGGCTTCATCAACAGCGATTTTGGCTCCTTTAGCAAATTCATCATACGGAGAGAAAATCACTTTAATATCAGGGTTAGCACGCAGCACCGCTGCGGCCTGGTCAGCGACCTGGTTTGGAATGGGGTTGCTCATGGTGCCAAAACGGGCAACTTCAACAATCCCCGGATTGTTCTTTTTCAGGGTAGTGAATACTTCATCCCTTCTGTCGAGGGGAGGAATACCCGGAACATATACGTAGGCCGCTTTCCAGTCTTTGCCGTTATCTTTCATCGCCTGCTCAAGGGACAGCTCGGCTATCAAGTGGTCATCCTGATTAATCTGCGGGATAGCGGGGTTTTGCGCATTGATATCAAAAGCGACCACCTTGATACCATTTTTAACCGCCGTATCTGCCAGGTCTTTCAGCGAATCGGTGAAACCATGTTGCAGAATAATACCGTCATAGCCTTTCATAATCGCTTGTTCCAGCTGACTACGCTGGAGTGCTGCATCCTGGCGCGCATCATAAACATCGACTTTAAAACCTAGCGCATCAGCCTGACGCTTAACCCCTTTCAGATACAGTTCAGGGAAATCGCCTTGCGACAGATATCTGACGTGAGCGATACGTTTTTGCTTACCTTCAAATGGCGCGGTAGTTTCAGCATAAACACCTGCGGTACTCATTACGCCCAACATAACCGTACATAGCAAACCAAATTTCTTGATACTTTTCATTATGGTGTCCTCTATTATCGACGATTTTTGGATAATCCAAAGGTGAACATCAGCGCAGCAACCAGTACCAGACCTTTAATAAAATCCTGGGTGTAGTAAGGCGTATTCAACATCGTTAAACCATTAAGCAATACTCCGACAAACAGTGCACCGATAGCAGAGCCCTGTGCGTTAGGTCGCGCTGCACCCAGTACCGCATAACCAATCAGCGCTGCAGCAACCGCATCCATTAACAGTGAGTTACCGGAACTCACGTCGCCGCGACCGATACGCGCTGCCAGCAAAATACCGCCAATAGAGGCGAAAACGCCGGATAACACGTAAGCGACATAGCGATAGAATTTGACTCTGGCACCCGCCAGTCTGGAAGCCTGTTCATTAGAGCCAATGGCATACATCACGCGGCCATGGCGCGTTCTTTCCAGGAAGAAGTAAGTAATCACGGCCAGCACCAGCATAATGACTACCGGCACCGGAATAATGTCAAACAGGCGAGCCCGACCAAGGAATAAGAAGGCTTCGGTGAAGTTACCTTGTGCGGTTTCCCCATTACTGAGCGTCATACCAGCAGAAATAGAACGACCTTCGGTCGGAATAAGTTGCAGACCCAGTAGCAAAAACATCATCCCGAGCGTGGTCAGCAGATCAGGAATACGCATCTGTACCGTCAGGAAGCCGTTAATTAAACCGACCACCACGCCAACACCTATTGCCGAAACGATTGCCAGTGTGGTGCCGCCATCAAAGACCACCATCACATAGCTGGCGGTCATCATCGAAAATGCTGCCGTCGAGCCGATAGAAAGATCGAATCCATTAACCGCCAGTGTCGCCGTAACACCTAACGCCAGAATGGCAACAATCGATACTGATTGCAGGATAATCATCATATTTATGGTACTGATAAATGCAGGTTCCGCGAGTGAAAATATAATAAAAAGCGTCACCAGCAATACGATTAGACCATATCTAATCGCTATTTCGCGTGTATTTTTCATTAGCCTTCCTTCAGGTTCTTATTATTCAACGATATCTTTTTCTGGCGCCGCTGCTATTTGTTTGATAAGTACTGGCATCTCTATTTTATCAACATGATGAATTCCAACGAGATTGTTATGATTAAAAACAATAATTCTATCAGCGATTTCTAACGCCTCTTCTATATCGGTGCAGACAGCAATGGTGACTCTATTTTGCGCAGTATTTCTTAATAACTCACCGATCTGTCGGCGTGAAGATATATCGACACCCTGGAAAGGTTCATTTAATAATAACGCCTGGCAGTCATCGAGCATCCAGCGAGCAATAATGGCCTTCTGCTGATTGCCTCCCGATAAAGTAGACATTAACGCATCAGCATCAGTGTATTTAACATGAGTCCGCTTAATCGCCGCTTCGACGGTCTTTTTTTCTTTTTGACGGTTTACGATCCCGCTGTGACAGAATTTAGCGAGAAACGGCAGGCTGACATTCTGCTCAATAGTAAAGTCCGGAATAATCGCATTATTCCCTCTGTCTTCTTGCACCATAAAAATACCGTTTTGAATCGCATGTCTGGGATTTTTCGGTGACCAGGACTGACCATTAAGCAGAATTTCCCCGGTGTGAAATGACTGCATCCCAAAAATGCCCTCCACCACTGAAGTACAACCGGAAGATAATAGTCCGGTTAATACCACCACTTCTCCGGTTTTGAATTGCACATCAAAAGGGCGAGAGGTTTCAGTTAAACGAACCCCTTTAAGACTGATCACTTCTTTATTACCCGCCACATACTGATGGCGAATTTCGCCGACGGCATGTCCGAGCATCGAGTCAACGGCCCCATCATAATCCAGAGGTTGCTCAAATAATCCGACAATGCGCCCTTCTCGCAGGGTGGCAATTCTTGACGCTAAAGTACGTAAGTCTGACATGCGATGTGAAATATAAATAATGGCCACATTCTGCTCACGCAGCTTTTTCACAGCAAGAAATAGATTAGCAGCCTCTTTATCTGAAAGACTGGAGGTAGGTTCATCAAGGATCAATAACCGTGGTTTTTCTGAAACGGCACGGGCAATCGCCACCAGTTGCCTTTCAGCTTGTCCTAATTCAGAAACAGGCTGGTTTAAAGAGAAACTTAATCCCAGATTATCGGCAATTTCTTTCGCTTGCCGGTGTAAGGCTTTTTTATTAATAAAATGAGGGATGCGGCCATCACACAATCTGTCCAGTAACAGGTTTTCAGCAATCGTAAGGTCTTGTACCACACCGTCATTAATAATTTGATGAACCGTGATAATCCCGGCCTTACGCGCAGCCTGTGGAGTATTAATGGGACACTCTTCGCCATTGATATATATCGCGCCCTGATCGGCCGTGTAGATACCACTGAGAATTTTGACTAAGGTTGATTTTCCAGCACCATTGGCCCCCATTAAGGCCAGAATTTCTCCGCCTTGCAGAGTTAAATTAATATCGTGCAAAACAATGTTCGTGCCAAATTGCTTCTTGATGCCGCGTATTTCAATGATGTTGTTTTGTTGTGCTGACATCACAAGCCCTCATCTTTTCGCTCACTTGCTGTTTACATATGTAAAATATGACACTACAAATGTAAACAGTCTGTGACTAAGATAACAATTCAACTTTAATCCCTGCGGAGACTCAGTAATTGCGTGGAAGCCGTGAAGCGAATCATGTTTTTATCCAATAAAACGGATCCAATGTACTACCGTAAGAAATAACGTCGGTTCGGGAATGTTTTAGAGAAGTATCTGGATAAAGAGGAGAGAAAATTGAAATAAAAGATAAAAAAAAGCCACCCCTGTGGGTGGCTAGAGTGTTGCTTTATTGTCCATGCTGCATGTCAGTAACCTTAGCGATTAACGGCGGTTACCGAAAATACGCAGCAGCATCAGGAACAGGTTAATAAAGTCGAGGTACAGGGTCAGCGCGCCGACAATCGAGTACTTACGCATCATGCTGGTATCGCGAGTATCAATTTGTTCGCCGATATTTTTCAGTTTTTGCGTGTCATAGGCCGTCAGGCCGACAAACACGATCACCCCAATGTAAGTAATCGCCCACATCAAAGCATCGCTTTTCAGCCAGAAGTTAACCAGTGAAGCGAGCACAATACCGATAAGAGCCATAAACAGCATATTACCGAAACCGCTTAAATCACGTTTTGTGGTGTAACCATAGAGACTCATGGCACCAAACATACCCCCGGCAACTACAAAGGTACTGGCGATAGACGACGAGGTATAGACGATGAAGATACTGGACATCGTCAAACCAGTCAGCGCTGAGTAGAGCATAAACAGTGAGGTAGCAAGCCCAGGACTGAGCTTATGGATCATGCCTGAAATAACAAATACCAGTGCCAGTTGGGCAATAATCAGGCCAAAGAAAGTGATATTGCTGGAAAAAACAAACTGCATCACTGCTGGTGAACTTGCGGCATACCATGCAACAAAAGCAGTCAGTAAAAGACCGCACGTCATCCAGCCATAGACCTGCGCCATAAAGGCTTGAAGACCGGTATTAGCACGCTGAACAATCGTATCATTGGAACGTGGAAATCTGTCCATGATGTATCCTCTAAAGAGTAAAGTCTTGGTTCGGGCTTAGCGCCCTGTCTGCGGTATAATATTAACACATCTTGAGCGGGATGATGCTTACCAGCGATCCGCCGCATTATCATCGCTTTCTTTTGCCTCAACCCAGCGTCCGCCTTCAGAGGTGGCTTCGCGCTTCCAGAAAGGTGCCCGGGTTTTCAGGTAGTCCATAATAAACTCAGCCCCGTTAAAGGCCGCGTTGCGATGGGACGAGCTGACACCGACAAAAACGATTTGCTCGCCAGTGTGAAGCTCACCCACGCGATGGATAACCGTTACCCGTTGTAATGGCCAGCGTGCTCTCGCCTCAGTAATAATTTCCGCAAGCGCTTTTTCTGTCATACCGGGATAATGTTCGAGAGTCAGGCCACTGACCGTATCGCCAAGATGATGGTTACGCACCTTACCAGTAAACGTCACGACGGCACCGTCATCGTCACACTCGGCTAACCATTGATATTCGTCGCCGACCTGGAAGTCATGCTGGCACACCAGAATACGGGTATTATTCATTCAGCCTCCGGTGACTGGTGGAAAAAAGGCCACTTCATCGCCGTCCGCCAAAGGCGTATCAAAGCTCACCAGGGTCTGATTGACCGCGGCCAGTAATTTTCCAGACTCCAGAGCAAGCTCCCAGCGATGGCCCTGCCCGGCAAGCGAGGCGCGGAGTTGTTCTACATCAGGATAGCAGGCTTCCAGCTCGACACTATCACAGCCGACTAGCTCCCGAACCTGGGCAAAAAAGAGCACTTTAATCATGGGCGTCTACCTTAAAATCACCGGACTTACCGCCGCTTTTTTCCAGCAAACGTATCGGTCCAATAACCATGTCCTTTTGCACCGCTTTACACATATCATAAATGGTTAAAGCCGCCACAGAAGCCGCGGTTAGCGCTTCCATTTCCACCCCGGTTTTACCGCTCAGACGACAAACGGATTCAATGCGAACCCGGCAATGTTCTGGCTGTGCCTCCAGTTTGACTTCGAGATGGGTCAGTAATAATGGATGACAAAGTGGGATCAGTTCCCAGGTGCGTTTTGCGGCCTGAATTCCGGCAATACGCGCGGTGGCAAAAACGTCACCTTTATGGTGCTGGCCGGAAATAATCATCTCGAGGGTGCTGCTGTGCATACTGACGAAGCCTTCGGCACGCGCTTCGCGTACGGTTTCTGCCTTCGCGGAAACATCGACCATGTGGGCTTCACCAGCCGCATTGATATGAGTAAGTTGTGACATCGCTTAATTCTTTATATGAGGGTGAAAGTTACAGGGACGCTGACGGGCATCAAGCTGATGAGCAATGATATTTTCCCATGCGGTACGGCAGGCATTGGTTGAGCCAGGCATAGCAAAAATTAACGTCCGATTTGCCATACCCGCTATTGCCCGGGACTGAAGGGTCGAGGTGCCAATATCTTCGTAGGAAAGCATACGGAACAGCTCACCAAAGCCCGCGATATCTCTGTCAAATAGCGGTTGTAATGCTTCCGGCACCCGATCGTTCTCAGTAAAACCGGTACCGCCATTAATCAACACCACCTGAACATTTTCATCCGCAATCCACTGCGAGACATGGGCTCGTATGCGATAGAGGTCTTCTTTTGTTATCACATTTTCAAGAACCTCATGCCCGGCTTCAATTGCCGCATCACGCAGGTAATGGCCGGACGTATCGTTGTCCGGAGTACGGTGGCTGGATACCGTTAAAATGACAATGCGGGCTGGAATAAACTCTGTACTCACCTGGCTCATAAATATTCTCCTGGCAGCGTAACTTAACCGCCAATAAATGACAGATTCTGGGTGATACCTGTATGGCCATCAAGCAGGAAGTGGGTCTGTTTTTTCTGCGCCAGGGCCGAGCTGATACGTGCTTCAAGCTCTGCCTGCTGGTCGTCTTCTGCCAGCAAATCTCGTAAAGCAATACCCTGTTCGCCAAACAGACACAGATGTAAATTGCCGATTGCTGAGACGCGTAGTCGGTTACAACTGCTACAAAAATCTTTCTCATAAGGCATAATCAGGCCGATTTCGCCCTGGTAATCAGGGTGACAAAAGACCTGTGCCGGACCGTCACTACGCTGGCGGATCTGATGGATCCACCCCCGGGAGAGTAAGATATCACGCACCACTTTTCCCGAAACGTGGTGTTTCTGAAACAGACTACGCCCTTCCCCAGTTTCCATAAGCTCAATGAAACGTAGCTGAATAGGACGGTCTTTGATCCAGTTCAGAAAGGTATCTAACTGATGATGGTTAACATCACGCATCAACACAGCGTTGACTTTAACCCGTTCAAAACCAGCCTCAAAAGTCGCATCAATGCCCGCCATCACCTGATAAAATTTATCTTGTCCGGTGATCGCATGAAACTGGCGCGCGTCCAGGCTATCGATACTGACATTGACAGCCGTGAGACCGGCTTCACGCCAGGTTTTGATATCACGAGCCAGACGATAGCCGTTAGTGGTGACAGCCAGTTGACGAATAGTGGAATTTTCACGAACGGCAGCAATTATCTCGCTGAAGTCACGGCGTAGAGAGGGTTCACCGCCTGTCAGACGTACTTTCTCTGTTCCCATACTGGCGAACGCACGCGTCACCCGACGGATTTCATCCAGGCTGAGGAAGCTTTTGTTAGCTACCCCCTGGGGCTTATAGCCATCGGGCAGGCAGTAGCTACAACGAAAGTTGCAAACATCGGTAATAGAGAGCCGCAAGTAATAGAACTTGCGTGCAAAAGCATCGGTAAGTTGAGTCACTGAATACACCTTTCCAAAATACGGGAGATGCAGTCATTTCTTCCTGCACCCTGGTGGCTGAAACTGCCACGGCCAAGGCACCTTATCGTTAAACTTAGGTGCCAGGGCTTGAGTGTGTCTTTGAGATAGTAACCCGACAGAATGTCTTGTGCTATCTCATATTTCGCTATATAAATAACTATATAACGTTGAAATTCCTCAATATAATAAAAAGAATAGACCTAAAAGCGAGCTGTCAGATTGATGTACGTCATTAAGAATAGGCTGAGATCGTCTTTTTGTGGTTTTTGCGCTAGCTTCAAATTGCTTTATGCCTTCTAATCTGTCCCGCAAGTCGATCAGGCATAATCTGCCTGGAAATATCAACGAAACATCCCCCTATCGGTTCCTGATCCAGGGTGCTTTCAGCATTACTGGTCAATAGAACAAGTCATACAGCCTGATAGGCCTGGAACTTAAAAAGGATAAGTATGCGTAATCGCACACTGGCGGATCTTGACCGGATTGTCGCCTTAGGAGGAGGACACGGACTGGGTCGGGTGATGTCCTCCCTGTCATTTCTCGGTTCCAGGTTAACCGGTATTGTCACGACTACCGATAATGGGGGCTCAACAGGACGTATTCGACGCTCTGAAGGCGGTATCGCCTGGGGCGATATGCGTAACTGCTTAAACCAACTTATCACCGAACCCAGCGTCGCTTCGGCCATGTTTGAGTATCGTTTTGCGGGCAACGGTGAATTATCCGGGCACAACCTCGGCAATCTTATGCTTAAAGCGCTCGATCATCTGAGTGTGCGACCGCTTGAGGCCATCAACCTTATTCGCAATCTATTAAAAGTTGATGCGTTTTTAATTCCCATGTCCGAATATCCGGTTGACTTAATGGCCACGGACAGTCAGGGCAACGCTATCTATGGTGAAGTGAACATTGATAATCTGGCTGAAGCACCGCAGGATTTGATGCTCTATCCAAAAGCGCCAGCCACACGTGAAGCCCTGGATGCGATTACTGAAGCAGATTTAGTGCTAATTGGCCCGGGCAGTTTTTATACCAGCCTGTTACCTATTCTGTTACTCGAAGAGATGGATCAGGCATTACGTCGCACCTCTGCCCCAGTGGTCTATATTGATAACCTGGGTAAAGAACTGAGCCCGGCAGCGGCAAGCCTTTCTCTGAATGAGAAATTAGAAATAATGGAACAGCATATCGGTAAACGGATCATTGATGCCGTGCTGGTCAGCCCGCAGATTGATGCCAGCCAGCTGGAAAATCGACTAATTATTCAGCAACCGCTGGAGGCCTGCGATGTTAAATATCGCCATGACCGCCAGCTGTTGCGTACTGCACTCGAGCAGACCCTACAGCAGTTAGGCTAGCGGTTACGAAATAGAGATAAACAGGGCACGAAGCTGCTGCAGTTTGTCGCGTACTTGCGCGGCTTCTTCAAACTCAAGGTTTTGTGCATGTTTCAGCATCTGAGCTTCCAGCTGCTGAATTTTTTGCTGCAATGCTTTTGGCGTCAGAACCACTTCATCGTCTTCAATCACGCTGCGCGCTTTGGTTTTCTGACGGCCTTTGGTTTTAGCCATCCCCTCACCCAGCTGCAGAACATCAACCACTTTTTTATTCAGTCCCTGCGGGATGATACCGTGCTCTTCATTATAGCTCTGCTGTTTCTCGCGACGACGTTCGGTTTCACCTATCGCCTTTTCCATCGACGGCGTGATTTTATCGCCATACAGAATAGCTTTGCCGTTGATATTACGAGCCGCACGTCCAATGGTCTGGATTAAAGAGCGTTCAGAACGGAGGAAACCTTCTTTGTCAGCATCAAGAATAGCCACCAGAGAGACTTCTGGCATGTCCAGTCCCTCACGGAGTAAGTTGATCCCTACCAGAACGTCAAACACCCCCAACCGTAAGTCACGAATGATTTCCATGCGCTCTACAGTATCGATGTCTGAGTGCAGATAGCGTACTCGCTCGCCATGCTCTTCCAGATATTCAGTCAGGTCTTCTGCCATCCGTTTGGTTAGGGTGGTGACCAGTACCCGCTCATTAATTTGTACCCGCAGGCGGATTTCTGAGAGCAGGTCATCGACTTGTGTCGCCACTGGCCGTACTTCAATAATGGGATCCAGCAAACCGGTCGGACGCACCACCTGGTCAACAATATCGCTGCCCGACTTCTCGAGTTCATATTTGCCCGGCGTGGCAGACACATAGATGGTCTGCGGAGCGAGCGCTTCAAACTCTTCAAATTTTAACGGCCGGTTATCCAGCGCTGACGGCAGGCGGAAGCCGTACTCCACCAGCGTCTCTTTACGCGCGCGGTCGCCACGATACATGCCGCCAATTTGCGGAATAGTAACGTGGGATTCATCAACAATTAACAGACCATCAGCGGGAAGATAATCAAACAGAGTCGGTGGCGGCTCGCCCGGACCACGACCGGAGAGATAGCGGGAATAGTTTTCAATTCCTGAACAGTAACCCAGTTCATTCATCATCTCTAAATCAAACTGAGTTCGCTGTGAGATGCGCTGTTCTTCCAGCAGTTTATTTTGTTCCAGCAGCGTTTTTTTCCTGTCCACCAGCTCGACTTTAATATCTTCCATCGCCTGAATAATACGTTCCCTTGGCGTCACATAGTGTGATTTAGGGTAGACAGTAAAACGCTGGATAGTGGAGTCAATATGTCCAGTGAGCGGGTCGAATAACGAGAGCCTTTCAACTTCTTCATCAAATAGCTCAACTCGCAGCGCCAGGTCATCAGATTCAGCCGGGAAAATATCAATCACCTCACCGCGAACGCGAAAAGTCCCGCGCTGAAAGGCCTGATCGTTACGGCTATACTGAAGTTCGGTAAGACGGCGTAAAATGGATCGCTGATCGATAATCATGCCCTTAGTCAGGTGCAACATCATCTTCAGATATAAATCCGGGTCTCCCAGGCCATAAATAGCGGACACAGAAGCCACCACCACCACATCTCTGCGCTCCAGAAGCGCTTTAGTGGCCGAAAGCCGCATCTGTTCGATGTGTTCGTTTACCGAAGCATCTTTTTCGATAAAGGTATCTGAGCTGGGAACATAAGCTTCTGGCTGGTAGTAGTCGTAATAGGAGACAAAAAACTCCACGGCGTTTTCAGGAAAGAACTCTTTCATTTCGCCATACAACTGTGCTGCCAGTGTCTTATTCGGAGCCAGCACCATGGTTGGGCGCTGTAAATCAGCAATCACATTCGCCACAGTGAACGTTTTGCCTGAACCGGTCACCCCTAAAAGCGTCTGATGCGCGAGGCCATCTTCCAGTCCCTCTTTCAGGTGACGAATGGCATCAGGCTGATCGCCCGAAGGGGTAAATGCGGAATGAAGTTTGAACGCTTTACTCATGGAGAGACTACCTGCTGAAGAAATGCGCGGGCCAAGAGTTCATTTTACCTGCAAGAGGGATTATTTCCAGAAAAAACTGTATATAACACCAGTCTTGCCTCGCTAATTGCTGACAAAATTTGCCCGCTGACAGGTTATCCCCAGTTTTTTCCTCTTTTAACATTTGTCAATAGAGGCGCGCCCAGGCCATTCCGTTTGATGTCATATTTATGACAGTTATTGATTTTATGTAAGTCATTGAATGTTGTAATTTATCTTGAAAAGACGGCTTTAGCAGCAATTTAGATGAAACCCGCGTCCGATCTCGCTTCAATCTAGTTTTCTAACCCTAATGCACAGGGTTATCCACAGGAATAGTGGATAACTAAGTCGAGCCCTTATCATTCGCAGGCTGCGAATCCTTCCTGTTTTTTTTATTCACGACTAAAAAAAAATTTTCAGGAATTTTTTTCTCTTTTACAATCCGATTTCCCACGGGTTTTAAACCCGCTAATTGAGTGTTTTTTCAGCATAGTTTCTGAAGCAAGGGCTCTCGACAGAATGCAACAGAAACAAGCCCGACAGAAACAAAAAGCATCGCGCTCGGACAGTCACTCTCTGCTTCCTTGATAGACGGCTTTGACTGCTCCCCGCCGTAAATGAACTGCACCCCAAACCTTCTCGCTGACTGCTGATATCCCCCATCGGACGATCAATGGGTATCGCTAAATTCAGGGTATATAGTGCCTGATGATAAATTATCACAATAGAAAACAAGCCCTGCGCAATTTGAAGTATGGCGGGTATAAATTTAAAACCCGAAACATTTTTATGATAGCTTTGAAAAATGATTAGTTGTAGCCTTCAGCATAGAAACACACACTAAAAACATCATTAAAAAAGGATTTTAAAGGGATGATAAATAATATAGTCGCTAGCTCAACAATACCATTACAGACTATCCAGAACACTCCACACTCATCTTCAAATAACAATTCAGTTATAAATAATATCGTTAAACTACAAAATCAACCAGCCGAACTTATCAATCTCCCTGATGAATTAAAACAAAAAATCGCTTTTGATCTGGATGGAATAAGCTATTCAAATTTACGTCTAACCACTAAAGAAATGCAAAATTCGCTGCCTTCTTTTAAATCAATGATCGGTCAGTTAAAAAACAGATGTTCAGGTGACTTAAAAGCGAAATATATCGCTATGTACAATAACTCAGTGACACAACTTCTTAGGAAGGAAACTAAAACTGATGTAATAGAAAGCCTTAAATACGCATCCGTCGACAAGCGTTATGTCAACTCTGATAGCACAACTATTAGTACAAAATTTCATCCAGGCAACGGCATTCCCACCCAACACTGGAATGGTGATATTTTACACCGCTGTAAAAATGAAATAGTAGCACTATCACATAATCGATTAATACCTGATATTATTACCACGCGATTTAAGGAGCCCTTTTCCTCTATTGAAAAAAAGATCGTCATGATGGATATTAAAGATAAAGACGTTAACTATCAAAATCTCAATATTATATTTTATGCATTTAATAAAGTACTTAATGAAGAGCGTTCCAGTGACCGTTTCCTGGTAGCATTAAACGCTCGGCAATTAAAAAACTATTTACATCACAACCCTCCCAGCGGCATCACTAAAGATGAGGTCCTCAAGAGTGAATCTCATTATCCATTTCTATTTACAATGGGCACCATTGTGTCTAATTATGTTTCAAGAACCTACGCTGGAAATAATTAACAGCTAATGCATCTGTACTATTTCAGATAATTCACGCTGTTTGCCAGTGCAAATATAACGCTGGTAAACATGAATAAACGATGTATACCCAAAATAATTCGAGTTGCTTGTAGGCGCGATGAGCATAGATAAACTCTGTGATTCGGCAGGATTATTGAGCGCAACGCCCAAGCAACTTGAAGCATGACGGGTATATATCGCTGTTCTTTGCACTAGCAATACGTGGGCCATTTGAAATATAACGGAGAGAGTCAATGACGCTTCTGTGGCTGAATCAAAGGTGTCAAGTTTAGATAATGGCCAAGGTTAGCTATTGTCAGCTCTTCGAGCCAGGGGATTTCTCCCAGCAATGGCGCAGAGATCCGTTGTTTAAGGGTGGCAAGATACTCGCTATGCCATTTTCCCTGCGGCTGGATATCATTCGCTATCCAGCCTGCAAGCCGCAGCCCAGCGGCCTCGACGGCCTGAGCGGTGAGTAACGCATGGTTAATACAACCCAGCTTTATCCCCACAACTAAAATAACAGGGAGTTGCTCTGACTTAACCCAATCAGCAAAGGTTGCGGTGTCCGACAGCGGGGTAAACCAGCCTCCAGCCCCTTCGACTAGGACCCAGTCAGACTGAGTCGCCAGACGTGCCAGACCTTCAGACATTACCGAGAAGTGAATCGGCCGTTGCTCGTGGGCGCTGATAATATGCGGCGAAGTTGGTTCAATAAAAGCCAAAGGGTTAATGGCCTCATAAGGTAATGTCAGATGACTGGCTTGCTGTAATGCCAGCGCATCATCATTACGGATACCCTCTGCGGTCAAATGGCTGCCCGAGGCGACAGGTTTGTAGCCGACTCCATGATATCCAGCCTTTATCGCCGCCTGTAACAGCCCACAGCTGGCAACCGTTTTACCAACTTCTGTATCGGTACCGGTAATAAACCACTTATTCATCACGTTCAATCACTCCAGAGATAATGTGCCAGCTTAAGGGATAGCCGGCCTGATGTTGCGGCCAGGCAGCAGCCAGACGTTTTAACTGACTACGGGTTGTCATCTGTTGCTGACGTCCGTGATGTAAATGCGTCGCCCCCACACCTTTAAGTGAACGCATGGCGCTGACAACATCAGGAAAATATTGCGTTATAGGATGGCATTGCAGGTGGGCGCGCCAGGGGCGGCAAGCCTGTTCAATCTCGTCGAAGGTCATAAACGTATTGACGGGCTGGCGTTCATCCACAGCTTGCCAGGCCTGGCGTAACTCAATCAGTGAACCCGATACCAGAGTGGTAAAAGCAATACATCCCCCGGGCTGGGTAACACGATAGAGTTCAGCCAGCGCCTGATGAATATCAGAGCACCACTGTAATGCCAGATTACTCCAGGCTAAATCCACGTGTTTATCGACCAGCGGAATAGCCTCGATATCCGCTTCAATAAAGTGTTCAGCTGACTGTTTTTGCTGGCAGGCCTGTAACATCGAAGCCGATAAATCAAGGGCCATCACCCGGCTGCCGCGACTCTGCCAGACCCGGCTATACCAGCCAGTGCCGCATCCCGCATCCAGTAACCAGCCAGCCCGACGTGAAGCGACTCGCGCTAATAAGATATCGCCGGTCAGCCGTTGCAGTTCGGCAAACTGTTCATACTGATGGGCCGCCCGACTAAAGGCCGCAGCAATCGCGACTTTATCAAACTGCTGCGTCATAAAGGGCCTCCAGCAGACGATCAATGTCTTCGTCACGGTGCGTCGCACTGAGCGTTATCCGTAAGCGCGCGCTGCCCTGTGGAACGGTCGGGGGGCGAATAGCCGTTAGCCAGACGCCCTGCTCGCGTAGTCGGGCTGCCACGGTCAGAGCGGTCTGATTGTCACCGATAATAAATGGCTGGATCGCGCTATCGCTGGGTAGTCGCCGGAAAGGCAGAGCGGAAGCCCCCTCACAAAAGCGTCTGATATTATTCTGTAGTCTGGCCCGGAGATTATCGGCCTGACGAATCACCTTTAATGCCGCTCTCAGCGTAGCGGCCTGGGCAGCAGGCATCATGGTGCTATAGATTAAATGTCGGGCATATTGCAGCAGATAATCGGCGCTACTTTCATTACACAGTACCGCAGCGCCACTGACACCAAAGGCCTTACCGAACGTGACCACCAGCATATCTGGTTTAACCTGCTGAGCCTGACAGCTACCACGCCCCTCATCCCCCATGACTCCAATACCATGGGCATCATCGACCATCAACCAGGCTCCTGCTTGTCGGGCCTGGTTTGCCAGCTCGCCTAAGGGGGCGCTGTCGCCGTCCATACTGAATATCCCTTCCGTCATCAGCAGTGTTTCTCCCGCCTCACGTGGTGTTAACAGACGGGAAAGTGCAGAGATATCGTTGTGCTGAAAACGTTTAAGCTGTGCGGCAGACTGCATCGCCGCTTCCAGCATTGAGGCATGGCAAAGTTTATCGGCAACCAGCAGATCGGGTTTCTGGCCCAAGGCACTGATAACCGCCTGGTTAGCGCTATAACCTGAGATAAAAAGCAGTGCGCGGTCGAAGCCCAGCCATGTCGCCAGCTCCTGCTCAAACTGCTGATGCTCCTGACTATAACCCGTGATATGTCCGGAACTGGTGCTCCCGACGCCCCATTGCGCAGCGCCCTGCTGCCAGGCGGCAATCAGCGCCGGATGCCTGCTCAAACCGAGATAATCATTACTGGAAAAATTCAGATAGCATCGTCCGGAAAATTGAACCTCCCTGCCCTGATATTGCTCATGCGGCAGGCGACGGCGAAAGAGGCCCTTTTGCTGCTGTAGCGCTAATGCACTCTCAATGCGTTGCTGCCAGCTCATTATACGGCCGCATTATAGTAATGTTCCGTGTCTGTATTGAGCAGTTGACGAGTCAGCTGCTGCTGTTGCTCATTATCTCCCAGTTCGGTAGCGGTACGCTGGGGGTTAATACCCAGCTTACGGAACAGACGCAGATCGCTGTCTTCTTCCGGGTTGGTGGTGGTCAATAGTTTGCAGCCATAAAAAATAGAGTTGGCGCCAGCCATAAAACACATTGCCTGAGTTTGCTCACTCATCTGCTCCCGTCCGGCGGACAGACGTACGTAAGAGCTCGGCATCATCACCCTGGCTACCGCTATAGTACGAATAAAATCAAAAGGATCGACATCATCATTATCCGCCAGCGGTGTGCCTTTCACTTTGACCAGCATATTAATAGGGACGCTTTCTGGTGGCACCGGCATATTGGCCAGCTGTAATAATAGTCCGGCACGATCCTGCACCGTCTCCCCCAATCCAAGAATGCCCCCGGAGCACACTTTTATCCCGGCATCACGCACCTTTTCCAGCGTATCCAGACGTTCCTGATAGGTGCGGGTAGTGATGATATTGCCGTAAAATTCTGGCGAGGTATCGAGGTTATGGTTGTAATAATCCAGCCCGGCGGCGGCCAGCCTTCCCGCCTGGGAATCATCCAGCGTTCCCAGCGTCATACAGGTTTCCAGCCCCATAGCCCTGACGCCCTGTACCATTTGCTCAAGGTAGGGCATATCGCGCTCATGAGGATTTTTCCAGGCGGCTCCCATACAAAAACGGGTTGCTCCTGCGCTCAACGCTTTGCGAGCAGAGTCCAATACCTGTCCCACTTCCATCAAGCGCTCGGCTTCAAGGCCAGTTTTATAGCGGGCACTTTGCGGACAGTATTTACAGTCTTCCGGGCAGGCTCCCGTTTTAATCGACAGTAGCGTGCTGACTTGAACCTGCCGGGGATCAAAATGTTGACGGTGAATTTGTTGCGCTTCAAACATCAGTTCCATAAAAGGTTTTTCAAATAAGGCAGTCACTTGCGACATTGTCCAGCGAGAGTTATGTGTCACTCAGTCTCTCCAAAAGGGTGTTATCATTCATCAATTGCGGTTATACTTGTAAACCTAAATGTTTTTTAATTGGTTTACAAGTCGCGCTATGACACCTGCTGATTTATCGTTCGACCAATGCCATATCTGGCACCCCTACACGTCCATGACCCAGCCATTACCAGTCTATCCGGTGGTGTCAGCTCATGGATGTACGTTGATGCTAAATGATGGTTCTCCCCTGGTTGACGGCATGTCTTCCTGGTGGGCGGCTATCCACGGCTATAATCACCCGCGTCTTAACCAGGCGATGAAGCAACAAATCGATAGCATGTCGCATGTCATGTTTGGCGGCATTACGCATCCCCCGGCTGTCGACCTGTGCCGGAAACTGGTGGCGATGACGCCTGATGCACTGGAATGCGTGTTTTTAGCTGACTCGGGTTCGGTGGCCGTTGAAGTGGCGATGAAAATGGCGCTGCAATACTGGCAGGCTAAAGGTGAAACCCGGCAGCGTTTTCTGACGCTGGGGGGCGGTTATCATGGTGATACGCTTGGCGCGATGTCAGTCTGTTGCCCACAAAATTCTATGCACAGTTTGTGGCAGGGTTACTTACCTGAACAGCTGTTTGCTCCGGCACCGACTTGTCGTTTTGATGAACCCTGGAATGAAAGCGATATTGTGCCATTTGCACGTTTAATGGCCGGGTATCGTCAGGAGATTGCAGCGGTTATTCTTGAGCCCGTAGTACAAGGGGCCGGAGGAATGCGTTTTTATCATCCACAGTGGTTACGCCAAATCCGTCGTATGTGTGACAGGGAAGGTATTTTGCTGATTGCCGATGAAATCGCCACTGGCTTTGGGCGAACCGGCAAACTGTTTGCCTGTGAACATGCGGGTATTACCCCAGATATTCTTTGTCTCGGCAAAGCGCTTACGGGTGGCACGATGACGCTTTCCGCCACCCTGACTACGCGCCTGGTCGCCGACACTATCAGTCATGGCGAGGCAGGTTGCTTTATGCACGGCCCTACCTTTATGGGGAATCCTCTGGCCTGTGCTGTCGCCAGCGAAAGCCTCTCATTGCTAGAAATCGGTGACTGGCAACAGCAGGTTGCCCGCATTGAACAGCGGCTGCAGGCTGGGCTGAGCCCACTCACAGAAAGTCCATTCGTCGCCGATGTCAGAGTGCTGGGGGCTATCGGGGTAGTGGAAACCCAATATCCGGTCAAAATGGCTGAACTACAACGCTTCTTTGTTGAGCAGGGGGTCTGGATCAGGCCGTTTGGTCGCCTGATCTATTTGATGCCACCTTATATTATTAGCGATGCAGAACTGGATAAATTAATCGATGCGATTGCTTTGGCTGTCAGCCAGGCGTCATTTTTCCAGCACTAATCTCGCGAAAAGATCCCCGCTGCCACCCAGCGGGGAAGCGCTGAATAAGGCCAGTCCTTGCGGCATTTGTCCAAACTTACAGGATTACCTATTTAAGGCGCTTTCATCCTGAGCAGTATCAAGGTATTTTATGCGCGCACTGGATGATGACTCTTTCCTTTCCCCATTTTGCATCAATCAGAATGTGTATTTCGGGTACTGTCGCTGTTGACTACCCTGGATATACCCAAAATAATTCGAGTTGCTTGTAGGCGCAAAGAGAAGGCAGTCGATGAGCATAGATAGGCTATGTGATTCGGCGGGCTGAATGCAGGCAACGCCCAGGTAACTTGAAGTATGACGGGTATAAGTCATCAATCACCACTCTTTTATTGTATTGCGCCTGCTTGTTGTCTGACAGTGGGCCTTAAGAATCACCCTTTTTAGCGTATAGCAGGAGCAACCTTGAACAGATTTTCTTTTTCGCGTAGGGCCGCAGCAGTGGCTTTTACTGTCGCACTGACGGCCTGTAGCTCTATTCCGCCGGAAGACAAACCGTCAACACAGGTCGCACCGGGTACGCAAGCACGTCCGATTCTCACGTCGGCTGAAGCGCAGAACTTTGTTGCCGCACGTTACTTTGCCTCAATGAACCCGAATGAAGCACCTTGGACGCCTGATGCTATTCGTCTGCCACAACAGCCTGATTTTATTGTCGGACCACCAGATAGTACTGGTGTGACACATCATTCTATTCAGGCCGCAGTCGATGCCGCTATCAGTAAGCATGGCAGCCAGCGTCAGTACATCGCCATTTTACCAGGCGAATATGAAGGCACGCTGTATATTCCTGCGGCTTCCGGTAGCATTACGCTGTATGGCACCACTTCAAATCCAGCCGATGTGAAAATTGGTCTCACCCTCGACTCGGAAATGGATGCTGTCACCTGGCGTAAAACGGTTAACCCGTCAGGCAAATATATGCCAGGTAAACCGTCCTGGTATATGTTTGATAACTGCCAGAACCATAAAGGTGCTACCGTTGGCATCATGTGTTCTGCTGCTGTCTGGTCACAAAATAATGGCTTACAGCTGCAAAACCTGACAATACAAAATACCCTGGGTGATAGCGTTGATGCGGGTAACCACCAGGCAGTTGCCCTGCGCAGTGACGGGGATAAAGTTCAGCTGAACAATATTAATATTCTTGGCCGTCAGAATACCTTCTTTGTCACCAATAGCGACGTTCAGAACCGTTTACTATCGGGTAAACAACCTCGCACCCTGGTCACCAATAGCTATATCGAAGGTGACGTGGATGTTGTGGCGGGCCGTGGTGCGGTAGTGTTTGAAAACACCGAATTCCGTCTGGTCAATAGCCGTACTCAGGAAGGCGTGGTGTTTGCTCCGGCAACTGAACCCAACCTCTACTTTGGTTTCCTGGCTATCAACAGCCGCTTCAAAGCCTCAGGTGATGCTCAGTTAGGTCGTTCATGGGATATCGAAACGGCAGGTGTTGCCGCGAATGGTCAGGTCGTTATTCGTGATAGCGTGATTTCTGAAGGCTTTAATCAGGCGCGTCCGTGGGGCGATGCCCTGAATTCACAGCGTCCTTTCAGCGGTAACATTGGCGCTAAAGATGAGCAAGGCAATTTTAGCCGTGACTTAAATGCCGCGGGTGCCAATCGTCTGTGGGAATATAACAACCGTGGTGTGGGTAGCACTGTCGTTACTGAATAATTCGAATTGCCTGTAGGCGCAAAGAGAAGGCTGTCGATGAGCATAGATACACTATGTGATTCGGCAGTCTGACGCTAACAACCCTCAGGCAACGCGAAGTATGACGGGCAACAAATACCCTAAATAATTCGTGTTGCCTGTAGGCGCAAAGTGAAGACCGTCGATGAGCATAGATACACTATGTGATTCGGCGGTCTTCGCGTATGCAACACCCAGGCAACGCGAAGTATGACGGGTATACACCCTGTGAGCAAAATGCTGACAGGGTGTTTTAATTTAATTAGTGAGCGTAAATCGCTACCCACATTGGGCCTTGCCCTACTGCATAACGTCCTTTCTCTTCCAGCAAACCAAGCTGTTCATCAATACCATAGACTGCAACATGATGAGATTTCTGTCCCACTGCAATCAGGTATTTACCGCTATTATCAATATTAAAGCCCCGCGGCTGTGCTTCGGTTGGCTGATAGCCGACGAGCGACAGCACACTGCCATCTTCGGAAACATTATAGATAGTGATAAGGCTGGCGGTACGGTCACAGGCATACAGGTGACGACCATTTGGGGTGATATGAATATCAGCAGCCCAGCGAACATCAGTGAAATCTGGTGGCATCATTTCCACCGTCTGAACGCACTCAATAGCGCCGTTTGGATCCCGCAGTTCCCACGCATTCACTGAACTATTCAGCTCATTGACGCTATAGGCATACTGATGATTTGGGTGGAAGGCCATATGGCGTGGGCCGGCACCTTCAACAGTGGCCACTTCGTCTGGAGTCTGAGCGACCAGATGCCCGTCATCAGACAGGGTGAACAGACAAATTCTGTCTTGTTTCAGAGCGGGTACCCAAAGAGTACTGTTATCCGGAGAAATATTGGCTGAGTGACAACCTTCCAGACCGTCAACGATATCGATCGTGGCACCGGGTAAACCGTCATTTTCCAGGCTAATCACCCCGACGTTACCCGCATTATAAGAGGCGCTGAACAGAAAACGTCCGCTACGATCCGTAGAAATATGGGTCGGGCTACCTGGCAGCGGTGCTTCGCCTGCCTCAGTTAGCCTACCGTCATCCGGTGTGATACGGTAAGCTATCACACGAAATTCAGGGCGTACCCCCACGTACAGGAAGCGCTTATCCGGGCTGACGACCATTGGCTGAACCTGACCTGCAACATCCACTACTTGCAACAGGGTGAGTGAGCCATTGGAGTGAAGTGTCCAGACATGAATCTGCTGGCTTTCCGGGCTGGCGGTATAGACCGTCTGTTTCATAAGTTTATTCTTCTCCATACATCGTAAGTCATAGTCACAAGGTTAGCGCGTTTTTAGAGACAGGTAGTCATTTTGCACCAGGTTGCGAACTGTGTAACATCGGTATAACTTCTTTAATCATAACAGGAACTTTTAATGCGTTATCACGTAATCGCTCTTGATCTCGACGGCACCCTGCTGACATCGCAGAAAACTATCTTACCAGAGTCAATAAAGGCTCTGAATGACGCCCGCGCCGCTGGCGTCAAAGTTCTGATTGTTACCGGCCGTCATCACGTTGCTATTCATCCTTTTTATCAGGCTCTGCAACTCGATACACCTGCTATTTGCTGTAATGGCACTTATTTGTATGACTATCATAATCAACAAGTACTGGCCTCCGACCCGGTTCGCCAGCAACAGGCGGATCAGCTTATCTCTCTACTTGATACCCATCAAATAGAGGGACTGATGTACGTTGATAATGCCATGCTTTACCCTGAAGATTCTAAAAAAATTCAGGCACATGTCGCACGAACTAACACATGGGCACAAACTCTGCCAGAAGCACAACGTCCAGTCTTTAAAAATGTTCAGTCTTTGCGTCAGTCAGCTACCGAGGCCGAAGCTATCTGGAAATTTGCTCTGATAGACTCTGACATACCTAAGCTGCGCCAGTTTACTGAGACTGTAGAATCCAGCCTTGGATTAACCTGCGAGTTTTCATGGCACGATCAGGTAGACGTGACTCAGCGGGGTAACAGCAAAGGTGCCCGCCTGGCACAGTGGGTAGCGCAGCAGGGTCTGACGATGGACCAGGTCATTGCCTTTGGTGATAACGACAACGATCTGAGCATGCTGGAAACCGCAGGGCTGGGCGTTGCAATGGGCAATGCCAGTGACGCTATCAAAGCCCGGGCTAAACTGACTATTGGTAGTAATGAACAGCCGAGTATTGCTGAGACACTGTATCGCTACGTTCTCTAGTCAGGTCATGATAGCGACGCTTTTTATTTGAGCGTACAGCCAGAGCCCGGGTTTGATAGACAATTCATCCCGGGCCCACGGGCTGATTCTGGCCCATAGAATACGCGACCCGGCTTCCAGTCGGACATCCACCTGCCCTTTTTCATCCAGACATTCAGCCACTCTTACCCGCAGCACATTGCGGATACTGCTTTTTACTGGTGGCTCTAACGCTAATGAAATATCTGATGCCTTAATGCGAATGCGCAGCGCAGAACGGGGGGACTTATCCAATTTGTTGACCCACAGATGCTGGCCATCCAGCGCCAGAGCGGTCATAGCATAATGGGGATGGTGCTCCACTACCGTCACATTCAGTATGCTGCTTTGCTGATCTTGTGGTAACCATGGGTGCATAACACTACTGCTCCACACCTCTTCAAGATCGCCAAAAGCCTTCACATTACCGCCATCCAGTATCAGGACTTTATCAGCCAGATGTAAGATTTCCTCCAGCGAATGGCTGACATAGAGCATGGGGATATTAATTTCACGCGCCAGACGCTGGAGATAAGGTATTAACTCACGCTTGCGTGGAATATCGAGTGATGCCAGCGGTTCATCCAGCAACATGAGTTCCGGGGCGGTCAGCAATGAACGGCCAATAGCCACGCGCTGTTTTTCGCCTCCCGACAGGCTGGACGGAAAGCGATCGAGTAACTCACTAATCCCCAGTAACTCGACTAATTTATCGAATTTTCCCGCCATACTTTTTGCCATACCGTATTTCAGATTGCCGCGCACCCGATAGTGGGGAAACAGACGTGCATCCTGAAACACATAGCCAATACGACGTTTTTCTGGGGCCAGATAAAATGATTTTTCAGCATCCATTAACACGCGATCGTTGAGGACAATACGTCCGCTCTCTGGACGTGTTAAGCCACTGATAGCATTAATCAATGATGTTTTACCTGCACCAGAAACACCAAAAACAGCGGTAATACCGTCACCGGGTAGCTGTTCATCCAAATGTAAACGGTGGTTACCCAGGGTCTGGGTAAAATTCAGCATCAGCATCGGTTATCCTCCCAGACGCTTACGGCTGATGCGGGCCAGCCATTCAGCCACCAGCAACGAAATCATTGCCAGCCCAATCGCTATCACACATAAACGCCAGGCAGCATGTTCACCACCAGGCGTTTGAATCAGGGTATACATTGCGGAAGGCAGAGTCCGTGTTTCGCCAGGAATGTTTGCAACGAAGGTGATGGTGGCACCAAATTCCCCGAGCGAACGGGCAAAAGCCAGTACCGTACCGGCGATAATCCCTGGCAGGGTTAAGGGTAGCGTAATGGTCAGGAAGACACGCCACCGTCCGGCTCCCAAGGTGCGGGCGGCTTGCTCCAGACGGAAATCAACACCTTCCAGCGCCAGGCGGATAGCCCGTACCATTAAGGGAAATGACATCACCGCCGCAGCGAGGACTGCACCACGCCAGTTAAACGCAAAAGTAATGCCAAACCAGTCATAAAGCCAAGCCCCTATCACCCCGCGTCGGCCAAAGCCGACTAACAGTAAATAACCGACCACCACAGGGGGGAGAACCAACGGAAGATGGATAAGGCTATCCAGCAGAGCTTTGCCTGGAAACTGGCAACGTACCAGTATCCAGGCAACGAAGATCCCTAAAGGGAGGCTAAACAGCACCGCAACGGATGAGACTTTAAGGCTGAGCAGTACGGCCTGCCACTCGGGATCGGTCAGTATCATTATTGAGTTGTAAATCCATATTGTTGGAAGACTTTAGCCGCTTCTGGCCCTTGCAAATATTTATAGAACGCGGAAACAACCGGTGTGTCATGGCCTTTTACGATAGCGATGGGATATTCAACCTTCTGATGCGTATCAGCCGGGAATACCGCGACCACTTTAACCTCTTTGCTGGCAACAGCATCAGAGCCATAGACAATACCTAATGGAGCCTCATCTCGTTCAACCAATGCTAAGGCACTGCGCACATCTTCCGCAGGCGCTAATTTACTCGACAACGTATCCCAGGCTCCCAGCTTCTGGAGCGACTCTTTGGCGTAGATACCCGCAGGGACATGGTCAGGATCACCCACAGCCAGACGACCACCGTCGAGTAATTTCAGCCAGTCAGTTTGCGCATTAATTGTAATATCGCCCTGTTTACTGGCTTTCGGAGCAACGAGCACCAGGGTATTTTCCAGCAGATTGGCACGCGTGTCTGGTTGAATACTCTCTTTTGAAATCGCGTAGTCCATCCACTTCTGATCGGCTGAAATAAATAAGTCAGCCGGCGCACCCGCCTCAATCTGGCGAGCCAGAGTCGAAGAGGAGGCAAAAGAAGAGACCACATCAACCTTATGCTCTTTATGGTATTGCAGGGCAATATCTTGCAAAGCATTGGTTAACGATGCCGCAGCAAATACCGTGACTTTATTACTGTCCGCGAGCGCCTGACCTGCCAGACTCACTGAGAGTGCGGTACCCAGTACCAGTTTAATCCAAGCTTTGTTCATCGTATATCTCCGCTAATTTCGTTATATACAATAGAATATAGCGACTAGTGACGCAAACATACAAACATTATCGACCAGAATATTTTGCACTTTAATCAATTCAACAAGAAAACAGACACTATAAAGCAGGACAACTTCCGGTAAGTTGCTAATAACAGACAGGGAAAGTCATACGCAGGCAGAGTAACGCTGTTGGTTATAGCCAGAAAGAGCATGATACCCTCACTGGCAGTTTCGCGTCAGTAAACAACAAGCATATACCCAAAATAATTCGAGTGGCTTGTAGGCGCCAAGTTCAGGCCGTCGATGAGCATAGATAGACTCTATGATTCGGCTGCCTGAACGTCAGCAGACCTGAGCAACTTGAAGTATGACGGGTATATACCCAAAATAATTCGAGTTGCTTGTAGGCGCAAAGAGAAGGCAGTCGATGAGCATAGACAAACTATGTGATTCGGCTGCCTGAACGCCAGCAACGCCCAAGCAACTTGAAGTATGACGGGTATAGTCCAGGAACGACACAGCCTAGTGATTAAACAACGCTAATTCAATTTTTTCCGTCGCACTCTTTATTTGCGCGGCTAAATTTTCAGGACCCATGCTATTAAGGCGAGGCGTTAATGTCGAAATGCTCACCACATAAGCAGGGACTCCGCTATTATCGAAAACGGGTACTGCGGTACAGGATATCCCCCGCTCATTTTCTTCATTATCTACGGCAAACCCTTGCTCACGCACTCGTTGCATCTCCTCTAAGAAGTGCGTTTTATGGGTAATTGTTGTCGGGGTTAATTGACGAATAATACAGGTATTACGCAACCAATAACTTTCCTGATCCTGGAGCGTTGAGAACGCTAAAAAAACTTTCCCTGCTGCGGTGCAATACATTTCACCATACATTCCTACATAGGTATGCGTGCGAAATGATGAAAACTGCGGTTCAAGCTTATCGCGGAAAACAATTTTATCTCCCTCTCGGGACAGAAGATTAATCGTTTCGTTAACCTCATCCATCAGTGAAACCAGCGATGCGCGTGCGACACTGATGAGTTCAGAGTTTAATGCCCCATGGCCCACGTGAAGCATTTTTAAGGTCAGGCGATAGGCGCGAGTAGACGGATACTGAGCAACATAGCCCATGGATTCGAGTGTCGATAAGATACGGTGTGCTGTGGTTTTATTTAACCCAGTTTGGCGAACAATTTCATGCAGTTGAGCACCATTTGGATAGTTGCTGATAAACTCCAGAATACTTATCGATTTAATCAGCGATTTCAATTGTTCACTCATTACTTTCTCCCTGACGTCACACTGCATTGCTTCAAATTATTGTAATAATGATACCTGTTCTGCGTAAAAGCCGCTCTTCGATAACTCACTTCCCCATGCTGGCTGAGATAATAAATTACGCTATTTCCTCAAACAGAGAGTAATGGAGCTTAACCACGAGTTTTTTAACGGGTTCTGGTTTTGTGACTTGAATATTAGTCGCATGAATAATGGACGGTGGAAAAAGACAAAAAGCACCGGCGTTGGCGATAAACAAATTCAGTTCATTTGATTCGGCCTGATAGTACAAAATATCCCGTTCAGGTAAATATTCACCATCCGGTTCAAATTGCCCTTCATCCAGACACCATGCCATACGTTCTTGTCCACTCAGAACTATTTGTAGATCACAAAAATGAGTATGAATTTCTGGTTTTTGTTGAGAAATATCCGTGGTGTCATAGTGAAGTATCACAAACCAGGCCAATTTTTCAGGCAAAAAAGGGAGAGTATAACGGCCGGGTGATAGGGTAATAAGCGGTTGGGCAACAATCCAGTCTAACATACGGCGGATAAGCGGAGGAAAGTATAAAGATGGCGAGTACAGCTGATGTTTTCCCTCATCTGGCGGTAGTGCTGCCATTACTTTGCCAATTAACATAGTCACTCCAGTTCTCAGGCTGTTCTCAATTTACGTTGCCAGCTTATGCTGGCAACGTATCTTATTTTAGGGCTGTTTTTGTGTTGCTAAAATTTCGGTAATAATGGCGTCACCATTTTCATCGGTGAATGTTTTCCAGACAGGTTTTGCCTGGGTCTGGAATGCCTGGGCATTCACATCACGATTGACCTTCATACCGCCTTTTTCCAGCGTGGCTATCATTTCATCCTCTTTCTGCACACTCATTACGCGCTGGAGATCGATAGCTTCTTTGGCAACATCAGTGATGATTTTTTGCTGTTCCGGTGTCAGTTTATTGAATTTCTTCAAATTCATAGCAACCACCAACGGAGAGTAGGCGTGCTGAGACATACTCAGGTAATTCTGAACTTCAAATAATTTAAACGATAGCGTAATACTAATAGGGTGATCTTGTGCATCGACAACCCCCGATTCTAATGCGGTATACAGTTCTGAAACCGGGATCTGTTGTGGACTGGATCCCATCAACTTAAACATGTCATTCAGTGCTTTGGCATTATTCACCCGCATCTGTAAACCTTTCAGATCTTCAGGTTCTTTGATTGGGCGTTTTGAATTGGTGATATTACGGAAACCATTTTCAGGATATCCCAATCCTTTCGTGCCATATTTTTCCATTTTTTTAAGCACATCCTGGCCCGGTTTACCATCAAGAGCTAAATAAGCACTTTCACGCGTCGGGAAAATATAGGGTAGTTCAAAGGCAGCAGCATCTGGAATTAAACCGGACCAGTTATTCAGTCCCACCATCGAAATATCGACAATGCCAGAGCGAGTCCCATCAATCATCTGTTTATCACTGCCAAGCTGCCCTTGTGGAAAGAGGTTGACGATAATCTCCCCGTTGGTACGTGCTTCAACCTCTTTTTTGAAATGCTTAGCAAGATCTTGTTGAAGATCTGACTCAGGTGCCGCATGAGCAAATTTCAATGTTACCGCTGCAGATACAGGTAAAGAGAAAAGTGAAAATGCAGTGAGCAAGCTTGCTATTGTTATTAATTTTTTCATCACGTAATTACTCCGGTATTAGCCAATAACGAATTGCATCGGGAAAATAATGATTTGTGGAAATATCACGAATAAAATGAGCAATAAGCAGTATGCAAAAATAAAGGGTAAAGCCCCGCGTGTCGCTTGTGACATTGGCGCTTTTGCTACGCCACAGACCACATTAAGAACGGTACCGACAGGAGGAACAATTAAGCTAATAGAACAGTTAATAATAAACATCAGACCAAAATAGACCGGATCAATACCGGCAATATTAATGACCGGCATTAATAATGGGACCAGAATCAAGACCATTGGACTTAAATCCATCACCATACCTATCATAAAAACAAGCAGCATAATAACGGCCATCAGTAACCGTGGACTGTCAATCAGAGGCTCTAATAGTCCGGCGAGCTGCTGTGGTAATTGAGCTATGGTTATCAGCCAGGCAGCAACCATGGCACATCCTACTAAGAACATCACCATTGCCGTTGCGCGGCCTGCTGTCAGTAAGACATGGTAAAATTTGCGTAGATCTAATTCCCGGTAAACAACCGTGGAAATAAAGATGGCATAAACGGCCGCAACCACTGCTGCTTCTGTCGGAGTAAATATCCCAAAACGGATCCCACCCACAATAATAACCGGTAGCATCAATGCCCATAAACCATCACGTAATGCGGCCCGCTTCTCTTCTTTGGTTGCTTTCTCTTTAACAGGGAGCGATTCTTTTCTGACGATAAAACTCCAGACAATCGTCAGAGTAACCCCCATTAAAAGACCAGGAACAATCCCCCCTAAAAAGAGGTTTTTAATTGAAATACCGCCGGCAACACCGATTAAGATTAACGGTAATGATGGCGGGATCACGGCAGCAATAATACCACCGGACGCAAGCAGCCCCATTGATGACGATTCTGGATATTTTTCCGCTTTCATCATCGGATACAAAATACTGACTAATGCTGCCGCATCTGCAACCGCAGAGCCTGATAACCCAGCAAGTAATACCGAGGTCATAATGGCAACGTAGCCTAGCCCGCCTTTTCGGTGCCCAACATAGCAGCTGGCAAGGCGAACAATGCGTGTCGATAACCCGCCCGCAGACATCACTTCACCGGCAATCAAGAAGAAGGGAATAGCGAGTAACGCAAAATTATCAACACCATTAATTAATGACTGGGCTAAAATATCTGCGCTAAAAACGTCTAAATGAAACATTAGTGCAATCGCTGATAGCAATAATGCAAATGAAACCGGCAGGCGCAGTAAAATGCCAACAATCAGAACGCCAAGAAATATAAATAACGTCATGCTGGTCCCCTTATGATTTTTCTAATAGCCAGTCAGGAAAGAAAATACGAATAAATGACAACATAATCATTAATCCGCCAGAGACAGTTCCTGCCAAATAAAATAATCCAGAAGGTAGGCCCGTAAGTTGTGAAATATCATCCCAGTTCTGCAGCATCTGCTCATAAGAGCCAATAAATAACATCGTGACGCAGAGCAGAATAATGGCCCAACAAACGCGACGTAGAAAAGGCACTAAACGTGGCATTAAGCGATCGGTAAATTCGGTTACCGCCAAATGTTCATCACGTTTAAGTACCACAACCGCTCCCAGCATAACGACCCAGACTAATCCAAGACGGGAAATTTCAACGGACTCTCGTAATCCGGAAGAGAAACCGTAACGCATCACTACGTTGGAGAAGACCAGTATCACCATTATTATAAGAATCAATGCAATAACGACATCGATTATATTCCATAATCCTCTGATGATTGCCTGCATAATGGCTCCTTCGATTCAATCAGGATTAAAGTTGTGTGATTTGTTGCCAGATAGCATCATTAATTTCGATGCCACCCTGCGCCTGATGTTTCTCAATAAAAGCCTGAACTTCAGAGCCGGCAATCATCACTTGACCACTCTCTGCTGGCTCAGAGGCCATAACATATTCACGAATACGCTGCATTTCGTGGGCAAATACATCTGGGCCCATTGTTTTATTAATATCAATGGCGATTAAGAATTGAGAAACACCGAATTCTGCTTTACGGTCTTCCGTTAATGCCGGTACAGAATAGCCGCCACTGACCGCGGTGAGTAACATATCGAGGATGATGGACATCGATGAACCTTTCCAGAATCCCATCGGTAACAGTCGTTTGTTTTTCCAAAGCGTATGGGGATCGGTGGTTAAATTACCGGCATCATCAAAACCGCCCACCACAGGCAGTTCTTTATCCGCCAGGACGTAATTTTGTAGCTGTCCATAGGAATACTGACTCATGGAGCAATCCACCAGCATCGGTGGGTTTCCGGGCATAGCAAGGATCAGTGGATTCGAGCCAACACGGTGATCTTTCCCTCCCCATGCAGGCATTACTGCAACAGAGTTAGTCGAGGCTATCCCTGCAAATCCACGACGCGCCATTTTTAATACGTAGGCTCCGCCTCGCATCCAATGGTTTGAGTTACGCATTGCGACCATACCAATACCCGATTCTTGTGCCAGAGTCATCGCGCGTTCAGCACAAATAAGTCCGTTCAATACACCCGGGCCAAAATGGCAGTCCCACTGTTCCAGAGCACCAAATTGTTGGATGCATTCAGGCTCAGCATTCAGTTGGATATGACCTTGATCGACTTGTTCAATAAAAGCAGGGAAACGATTAATGCCATGAGAATAAGTACCTTCATTGGCCATTTCAACAAAGCCAGACGCTAATTGCTCTACGCGTTGTTTATTCATTCCACGTTTTAATAAAATACGCTGATATTCGTTTTGTAAGGCACTTAAACTGATTAATGGCATATCATCATCTCCGTTTTTTATTTCATCGAAGTATTAGCCAGCTTCTTTATTTTTAATATCAGCAAAGAATAGATTTGTGAGCATAACTATTAAAAATGAAATAATTGATGGTTTTCGTTTCGCATAGCGGAATATGATGATTACTAAGGCATTTTTTAAATTTAATTGATTGAAAAACAATGATTATTTTCACAGAGGGCGGTTTTGACTCGCACCCTGAACCCGGAGACCAACGGGCTATTATCCCCGTTCAGGATTATGGGTTCAATTCATTGATATTTCTGATAAATGAGAGAGTTCAGGCGTGAAGACAACGGCTCAGACTGGGGACTATCCTGTTGGTCAAAGTATCTACAGTCAGGACTGACTATGAGTTGAAAACGAGACCCGATCGGTCGTATCCGGCGGCGCTCTCTTCGTGGTGCGGCAAGTGGGAAAATATCTCAGCGTCTATTTACAAAAAACTGACAATGCCAGACCTGGAGTCTGGCATTGTCACAATAGGTAATTTATTTTGAGGATCATCTGATATAGCTAGCGGGGTTTTATTTTTCCCGATGGCCAATATCTGAGAAGGCGTTAAAGACTTCCCCTAATAAATAGATAGATCCCAGGATGACAGTCATCACCACCGGCACCATAACGGCGGCTAATCCCAAACTCTTCAGTAACTCTATCATTGCTGCCTCCAGTAAAAGTGCATCTTATTATTCTACCGTGGGTTGGGGTAAATGTACGATCCTTTTGTGCCATTTATACACAGATTGACTATAGTACCCCTCCCCTTTCCCTGAAATGGAGAAGTTATGCAAGCTGAAATATTGTTAACCATGAAGCTACAACAACGTATCTTCGCCGATCCTCGTCGAATAAGTTTACTTAAGCAGATAAAACAGACAGGTTCCATCAGCCAGGGGGCTAAACTTGCAGGCATTAGCTATAAAAGTGCCTGGGATGCCATCAACGAGATGAACCAGATGGCAGAGCATATTCTGGTCGAGCGTGCGACTGGGGGCAAAGGGGGTGGCGGTGCCGTCGTGACGCGTTATGGTGACCGCTTGATTCAGCTCTATGACTTATTAGGGCAAATTCAACAAAAAGCCTTTGATGTATTGCAGGATGATTCTCTGCCACTTGATAGTCTTCTGGCGTCGATTTCGCGCTTCTCCCTGCAAACAAGTGCGCGTAATCAGTTGTTTGGCACAGTGGTGAAACGTCACTATGAACAAGTCCAGCAACAAATAGAGATCCTGCTGACTGACGGCAAAACTCGTGTGAAAGCCGCGATTACACGTCAGAGCGCCGAGCGGCTGGCGCTGAATGAAGGTAAAGAGGTTCTGGTGTTGATTAAAGCGCCCTGGATTGAGCTAACCACTCACCCTACAGAACTGCCAGCCACAGACAACCAGCTGCTGGGGAAAATTACCACTATCGAACAGGGACAAGAGCAAAGTGAAGTTCTTATCCAGCTAGGGGATGGTCAAATACTCTGCGCGACCGTGCCTAATAACCACCTACAGCAACAGGCCCTGGAAGAAGGTTCTGAGGTGACAGCATTTTTTAATGCCGATCGGGTCATTATTGCCACGCTATGCTAAAACAGCCACAACGATTGACATTACGACTGACAACTCGTAAATCTGTCACTATTTGCTGCAATATACCCTAAATAATTCGAGTTACCTGTAGGCGACCCGTTCAGCCCGGCGATGAGCATAGACCGCTATGTGATTCGGCGGGCTGAACGCAGGCAACGCCCAGGTAACTTGAAGTATTGACGGGTATAAATGGGATACCGTATGGCTTCATTACATATTTCGCAAGGCACGTTTCACCTTAGCGATACTAAAACCTTTAATCTTAACGATCTGACCATTCATACTGGGGAAAGCTGGGCTTTTGTCGGGGCGAATGGCAGCGGTAAATCAGCCCTTGCTCGAGCGCTGGCAGGTTCTTTACTGCTACAAAAAGGCGAGCGCTGCTGCGATTTCAGCCGAATTGCCCACCTCTCTTTTGAACAATTACAAAAACTGGTCAGCGATGAATGGCAGCGTAATAACACCGATATGCTCGGTGCTGATGAAGATGACACCGGGCGTACCACGGCAGAAATCATTCAGGATGAAGTCAAGGATACCGAGCGCTGCAATAAGCTGGCAGCACTGTTTGGCATCAGCCATTTACTCACGCGTCGATTTAAATATCTCTCTACTGGGGAAACACGTAAAACGCTGTTATGCCAGGCGCTCATGTCCGAGCCCGAACTGCTTATTCTTGATGAACCTTTCGACGGGCTGGATGTACAATCTCGTCAGCAGCTATCTCAGTTACTGGCTGAACTCAGTGTCCAGGGCTACACCCTGGTACTGGTGCTCAACCGTTTTGATGAAATCCCGGATTTTATTCAGTATGTGGGTGTCCTGGCAGAATGTACTCTGGCAGAAGTCGGTGAAAAGCAGGTACTGCTGGAACAAGCCCTGATTGCACAGCTGGCGCACAGTGAAAAGCTGGATGGCCTGGCTCTGCCGCAGGCTGACAACTCGGATACCCGTTATGGATTATCCCCAGACCAGCCGCGAATTGTGCTTAACAATGGTGTGGTGGAGTATAACGACCGGCCTATTCTTCATAACCTGTCATGGACCGTCAACCCCGGTGAGCACTGGCAGATTGTTGGCCCTAATGGCGCAGGTAAATCAACGCTACTTAGCCTGGTGACGGGCGATCATCCGCAAGGATACAGTAATGATTTAACGCTATTTGGTCGGCGTCGTGGCAGCGGAGAGACTATCTGGGATATTAAAAAACATATTGGTTATGTTAGCAGTAGCCTGCATCTTGATTATCGAGTCAGCACGACGGTACGTAATGTCATTCTTTCAGGTTACTTTGATTCAATAGGTATCTATCAGGCTATTTCGGATAGTCAGCAAAAACTCACTCGCGAATGGCTGAATATTATAGGAATGGACAACGCTACTGCGGATGCTCCCTTCCACAGCCTCTCCTGGGGGCAGCAACGACTGGCGCTGATTGCCAGGGCATTAGTGAAACACCCGACGCTACTGATTCTGGATGAGCCGTTACAAGGACTCGACCCACTTAATCGCCAGCTGATCCGCCGCTTTATCGATATTCTGATAGGGGAAGGCACTACCCAACTGTTGTTTGTCTCTCACCATGCTGAAGATGCACCTGACTGCATCACTCATCGCCTGACATTTGTTGCAGACGAAGATAAATACCGCTATCAGACAGAGACTCTGGCTTAATCTCATCCCCCGGCTATGGCAGCCGGGTTCTGCTTTTTTGAAGTCATCCCCCATCACTACTATTCCTCCGTCAGAATGACCTCCAGATGATGTATACCCGTCATACTTCAAGATTACTGGGTTTATTTATTTTGGGTATGACATTGTTTCCGACCTGTTAACTGCAAATAAAACAGACAATTGGAGGCCACTATTTTTAACACTTGAGAAGCAAGCTGCTGATGTTGGGATCGGATTTATAGTCGCATTTGCTTTCAGTATTATAGCTGGAACCACTCTTGGCATTTTTGGGATTGCTATTATAACAACGATCCTTTGTTCTTTAATTGATAAAAACGCTCTTCAAAAGTTGAATGAATATCCAGGTATCTAATGAATCTTAATTTTATTGTTAATTAAGTAATATATCATACTGGGTAATCCGATAGGGATTGCCAGTATGTAGCATAGCACGCAATACATAGCCCCTAGTTCTACAAATCTTGGATTTCTTCTTATGAGAATGCTATCTATATACTTTTTATTTATTATAATCTTTAAGAAAAATGAGACGCTATATTTTGAATATGGGTATAGCAATGAACAAAATAGCGACAAAATGACAATCACCAATGATATTTGATGGTTAATATATAGATAGATACAAACAGCTAATGGCATGAGGGCAAAATAAATATTCTCATAATGAAATTTAAAATTCATACAGCTACCTTAAACACATAAAAACCATAATAATTAAAACTAAAAACTAAAAACTAAAAACTAAAAACTAAAAACTAAAAACTAAAAACTAAAAACTAAAAACTAAAAACTAAAAACTAAAAACTAAAAACTAAAAAAATAATTTCCATTGCAATATTATGCTTGGCTAAGTGCAAGATAATTATATTCGCGATGTTAATATAGAAACTGTAACAGTCTAATCCTCTGTTGTAAATGTCGTTACACTCAATTAAAATGAACTTAACTCATATATATGTCGTGAATAATTAATGAAATTATCTTTATCGCACTAATTATTGTAATTTGATGCTGGAATAAATATTGAGTTGCGCTATGAAGTATAGTTATTAAAAGGTGATGACCAGGCAGTGCTTCATCATGTGCTCGATGCCACGTTAGTAGCCTGTTTTTCACGTAGCGCAACGCCACTACCCAAAGCCAAGTACCTGGCTTGAAATCATCGCGGGCAATACAGTCGTTAAGTTTCAGGCCGATGTTGTCGATAAACTGATATCGGCTTTTCTTCCCCTGTTATAGACACTCATCATATATGGGTTAGTACGCCGTGGTTAGAGTCCTTTAACACTTATTGGACTCACCGTTGTACTGGCAGTGACTGGAAGTTTTTGTCACTTCCTGTAATCACTAGCGATAATGATAAATCAGGAAAAACAATATGATAAACATCATTCTTAGCGGTCACGGTGGGTTTGCCACTGGGTTAGAAAAAGCGATGAAGCAAATCATTGGTGAGCAATCCCATGTCATTGCCATCGATTTTACTGAACGTTCCTCCCCCACTCAGCTCAATGCTGAGTTTAAGCAAGCATTAGCGAGTATCGATGAGCGCAAAGGGCTGGTTTTTTTAACTGATTTGCTCGGAGGCACGCCCTTCCGTCTGGCATCTATTCTGGCACTGGAGAAAGCCAATCGCGAAGTCATCACCGGGGTAAATTTACAACTGTTACTGCAAATAGCTCTGGATCCTGAGGGACTGAGTAGTGATAAACTTCGGCAAAAAGCACTAAAATGGGGTCATCTGGGATTAACGAGTCTGGTCGATGAAATGGAGCGTTACCCTATATCTACATCAGCAGAAGACGAAATTTGATGCTCGCCAGCGGTATCCTGTGAGGCTTGCACCAGATAGTTTCCTGATGCCAGTATGACGACAATCTGATCTATGGCGGACTAAAGTAACCGCTTGTGGAGCCATCAATGAGTGAAGGTCGGTAAGGGGCTTTTGCTGTAACTAAATTTGCTTATAAATAAACCAAATCTTATAATAATTCCTTTGAATTCATCAATAAAGAGTATGATCCCCCATCCCTCAGGACAGGAATGTATTTGTGTAAACGATACCATGTCTTAGCCAGTGGTCACATTTACCTCGTTTTTCCTGTGCTATATTGAAGTTAAGCAGATGTTGTCTGGAGAGTTCAAAATGCGAGTTTTAGTTACAGGTGGTAGCGGTTACATAGGAAGTCATACCTGTGCGCAATTACTGCAAAGCGGGCATGACGTTATTATTCTGGATAACTTGTGTAACAGTAAGCGGAGCGTTATCGCAACCATTGAGACGCTGGGTGGCAAACATCCCACCTTCATTCATGGCGATATTCGTGATGGTGCCCTGCTGGCCGAAATATTCCACGAACACCGCATTGACGCGGTGATCCATTTTGCTGGCCTGAAGGCTGTCGGAGAGTCCGTCAGCAAACCGCTCGATTACTACGAGAACAATGTCACCGGAACATTGTCTCTGCTCTCGGCAATGCGCTCAGCGAACGTGACTAACTTTATTTTTAGTTCCTCTGCTACGGTATATGGCGATCAGCCCCTTATTCCTTATGTCGAAAGCTTCCCCACCGGGACTCCTGCCAGCCCTTATGGCCAAAGCAAGCTAATGGTGGAGCAAATTCTTACCGATTTACAACGTGCTCAGCCAGACTGGAGCATCGCCCTGCTGCGCTATTTTAACCCGGTCGGGGCACATCCTTCTGGAGATATGGGAGAAGATCCTCAAGGCATTCCAAACAATCTCATGCCCTATATTGCTCAGGTCGCTGTCGGTCGTCGTGACTCGCTGGCAATCTTTGGCAACGATTATCCCACCGAGGATGGCACCGGCGTCCGCGATTATATTCACGTTTTAGATCTTGCTGACGGACACATCGCGGCAATGGAAACACTGTGTGGTAAACCTGGCGTGCATATTTATAATCTGGGTGCAGGCGTCGGTCATAGTGTTCTGGACGTGGTTAATGCGTTCAGTCAGGCCTGCGGAAAAGCGGTGAACTACCATTTTGCCCCACGCCGTGAAGGTGATTTACCCGCTTACTGGGCTGATGCCGCGAAAGCAGATCAAGAACTCAACTGGCGTGTTAGCCGTAATCTGCAAGAAATGGCTGATGATACCTGGCGCTGGCAATCACGTCACCCGGATGGTTATCCGGATTAAGGAAGAAAAATGGCGCTGTTCAATCCCGTAGATAGCACACACCGCCGTTATCATGCTCTTACGGGACAGTGGGTTTTAGTTTATCCACACCGCGCCAAGCGCCCCTGGCAAGGGGCGCAAGACTTTCCTTCTCCCCACCCGCTCCCGAATATTTCTCTCTGCGCTGGCCGAGGCTCTGCGTGATTTAACCGCAGAACGCTTATGCGCCGTCAGCGATATCGATATTCGTCAATCTGGAGAATAACAATGTCATTAAAACAACAAGTTCAACGCTATTTTGTAGAGCAATTTGGTTATCCATCGACCCATACCATTCAGGCTCCCGGTCGCGTCAATTTGATCGGCGAACATACTGATTATAATGATGGTTTCGTGCTGCCTTGCGCCATTAACTTTCAGACTATTATCAGCTGCGCCAGACGTGACGATAATATTATTCGTGTCGTTGCTGCGGACTATGATAATCAACAAGACAGCATCTCACTCGATGAGCCGATTGAGCATCACCCCAGTCAGCAGTGGTCAAACTATGTGCGTGGAGTGGTTAAATATCTCCAACTACGCACCAAGATCCCGGGAGGTGCCGATTTGGTGATTAGCGGTAACGTTCCTCAGGGCGCCGGATTAAGCTCATCAGCATCGCTGGAAGTCGCGGTAGGTAAAGCGCTGCAACAACTCTATCAGCTACCGCTGAGTGGCACTGAACTGGCCCTTAATGGCCAGCAAGCCGAAAACCATTTTGTTGGCTGTAATTGCGGCATTATGGATCAGCTTATTTCTGCCTTAGGCGAAAAAGACCATGCCTTGTTAATTGATTGCCGCTCGTTAGAAACGCAGTCAGTCTCCCTGCCTGCGGGAGTCGCGGTTATCATCATCAACAGTAACTTTAAACGCACCCTAGTCGGCAGTGAATACAATATCCGCCGTGAGCAATGTGAAATCGGCGCGCGTTTCTTTAATAAACCGGCGCTGCGAGATGTCGAACTGTCTGAGTTTGAGCAACAAGCTCATCAGCTGGATCCGCTGGTCGCCAGGCGGGTACGCCATATTCTGACTGAAAATTTACGCACCCAGGAAGCGGCTCAAGCCCTTGCCAGTGGTGATTTGGTACGGATGGGGCAACTGATGGCAGACTCACATGCATCAATGCGTGATGATTTTGAAATCACCGTTCCACAAATCGATACTCTGGTTAATATTGTTAAATGCACCATCGGTGCTGCGGGGGGCGTTCGTATGACGGGTGGAGGTTTTGGTGGCTGTATCGTCGCGCTGGTGCCTGAGGCGTTAGTGGCAGAGGTTCGACAAACAGTCGCAGAAGAGTATGAAATCTGTACCGGAATTAAAGAGACGTTCTATGTCTGCCAGGCAACTCAAGGAGCCAGTGAATGTTAAGTCAAACTACGCAACTCGCGTCTGATGGTCAGCCTTTCAATGTGATAACACTCCGTAACGCTAAGGGTATGACGGTCTCAGTGATGGACTGGGGCGCAACGATACTCTCCTGCCAGGTTTTGATGAAAGACGGCAGTGTGCGCGAAACGATGTTAGGCTGCCCCTCTCCCGCTGATTATCCGCATCAACAGGCTTATTTAGGGGCAACGGTCGGCCGTTATGCCAACCGTATTGCTAACAGCCGGATATCTCTGGGGAATGAGATAACTCACCTCAGCGCCAGCCAGCCTCCTCATCAGCTTCATGGCGGAATCGAAGGATTTGATAAACGCCGCTGGTCACTGATGTCACACAATGAGCATGAAGCGATTTATAACCTGACCTCGCCAGAAGGCGACCAGGGTTTTCCTGGAACACTGCAAGTTACCGCTCGCTTTGTGCTTAAAGAAGATAACCGTCTCAGTATTAAGTATCGCGCCACGGTCGATAAACCTTGTCCAGTGAGTATGACTAATCACGCTTACTTTAATCTCGACAGCCAGCACCATGATGTTCGTCAGCATCGTTTACAGATCTTCGCTGACGACTACTTGCCCGTTGATAGCCAGGGGATCCCGGCTGATGAGGGCAAACTGAAGTCGGTTAACGGAACACACTTTGATTTCCGTAATGCAAAAACCATTGCTCGCGATTTTTTACAAGATACTGACCAGCAGGCAGTGAAAGGCTATGACCACAGTTTCTTATTACAGGCAAAAGGCAATCTTGAACTGGTCGCCGCAAGGGTCTGGTCTACCGACAATCTGTTACAAATGACGGTTTACACCACCGCACCCGCCTTACAGTTCTATAGCGGTAATTATCTGGAAGGCACCACGGCCAGAGACAAAGCCAGTTATCAAGCCTACGATGGTCTGGCACTGGAAAGTGAGCATTTACCCGATAGCCCTAACCACCCGGAATGGCCACAGCCAGATTGCTGGCTACTGCCTGGTGAGGAGTATGTGAGCATTACCGAGTATCAATTTCAGTCGCTCTAGTCTTTTTTACCGAAAAAATGAGTGCAATTTTTCGCCGAAATGCTGGTTTTCCCGCCAGAGTAAGCTAAAAATAGATTATCCCTTAATAACGGCCTTACGCTCAGGCCGCTTTTTAGCTATGTTATGGGGTAAATATTTAGTCTTACTGACGTGCACTCCTGCCAGTCAGTAAGACCCGAAGAATTACTATTCTTTATCTCAAGCTCAATAGGAGTTGATTATGGCTGTAACTAAGCTGGTTCTGGTTCGTCACGGTGAAAGTCAGTGGAACAACGAAAACCGCTTTACCGGTTGGTATGACGTTGATCTGTCTGAAAAAGGACAAACCGAAGCTAAAGCTGCTGGTCAGTTGCTGAAAGACGAAGGCTATGCTTTCGATTTTGCTTACACTTCAGTGCTGAAACGTGCCATCCACACGTTATGGAATATTCTTGATGAGCTGGATCAGGCTTGGTTGCCTGTTGAGAAGTCCTGGAAACTGAACGAACGCCATTATGGTGCTCTGCAAGGTCTTAACAAAGCTGAAACCGCTGAAAAATACGGTGACGAGCAAGTTAAACAGTGGCGTCGTGGTTTCGCAATCACTCCTCCAGCACTGGACAAAGATGATGAGCGTTTCCCGGGCCACGACCCACGTTATGCTTCACTGACTGACGCAGAACTGCCAACAACCGAAAGTCTGGCACTGACCATCGAACGTGTTATTCCGTTCTGGAACGAGTCTATCCTGCCACGTATGCAATCTGGTGAGCGTGTTATTGTTGCTGCTCACGGTAACTCACTGCGTGCTCTGGTTAAATTCCTGGATAACCTGAGCGAAGATGAGATCCTCGAGCTGAATATCCCAACTGGCGTACCTTTGGTTTATGAGTTTGATGAAAACTTCAAACCTCTGAAACGTTACTACCTGGGTAATGCTGATGAAATCGCAGCAAAAGCAGCAGCAGTAGCCAACCAGGGTAAAGCGAAGTAATTCGTTTTCCTGTCACGGTGAGTGACATGCTCGCTTGAGCCTTCTAAAAACACCTGATGCAGCCTGTCAGGTGTTTTTTTTCGTCGATGCCAGATGAGTCAGCGACAATCGTTGTTTACCTACGACGGTAATGCTGCTTCAGCGGGTAGGCTGGCCAATGTTTGAGGGAGTGTTTTTTTAAAGGTATCGAAATCAGTAAAAATACGCCTCTCATCCAGTACATGGGGAATGATGTGTATCGATTTCAGGCAATCGATCTGACAATCGGATAATCCCACCATATAAACCTGAATACCGAGATTTTCGATATCGGTTATCACATCTTGTAGGGCATATAAACCCGACTGATCCAGATAAGAAACCTGCTCCATCCGTAAAACCAGTATTTTACCCTCTGTAATGCTGTCGGCGACAGCCCGAAACGCATAGACAAAACCAAAGAACAGCGGGCCTGTGACATGTTTTATTAGTAAATGCTGACGTAAAGGCTCGGGGATAGTTATTTCATCAACCCATAGCGCCTCTTCCACAAGAGTCAGAACCGTATTTTTTTCCGAAATAGAAGCGACTTTCGCCATAAAAATAAGCGCAGCCATTACCATTCCGACCCCCACAGCGGTCACCATACCGGCAAAAATAGTCAGAACAATAACGCTAAGCATAACCAGTACATCACTGCGCGGCGCACGCAATATATGTGAAAGACTACGGTAATCAATCACTCCCAGACCTGCACCAACCAGAATACCCGCCAGGACCGCATTAGGAATATATTGTACGATGCCAGACAATCCGAGCAGTACTGTTAGCAAAAAAAGACCGTGGATAATTCCAGAGCCAGGGTGTCGGCCACCGGCACGAACATTAATCGCGGTACGGACAAATGCACCTGCACCGGGTAAACCACCAAACAGAGCAGAAGTCATATTACCGATACCCTGGCCAATCAGTTCCTGATTACTTTTGTGCCGGGTTTTAGTGATGTTATCAGCGACAAGCGAGGTGGTGAGTGAATCAATGGACCCGAGAAAAGCCAGCTGCAAAGCGGCCCAAATGAGTAGCTGACTCTCCGCCAGAGAAAAAGCGGGAGCAGTAAAATGGGGCAATCCTGCAGGTATCTGACCAATAGTCGGGACGTTTAAGCCTGCAATAATGGAAAGTGTTGTCAGCCCAACCAGGGCGACCAGCGAAGCAGGTAGCTTCTTCACAAAACGCGGCAGGATGAAAATCAGCATAATGGTGAGAACTGCCAGCAGTGCGGCTGCCGGGTTAAATCCAGAAGAAAGCGCCCCCAGGGAGGAGATAATGACCACCGGGTCAGAGGCGGGAGAAACCATACCCAGTAACGGAAAAATCTGTTGGGTTAAAATAATAATCCCAATCCCTGTCATCAAGCCTGAAATAACAGGATACGGCAGGAAACGAATAAACTGCCCTAAACGTAAAATACCAAATAGCACCTGAAACAGGCCTGCCAGCAAAAAAACGGCCAGCACATTGGGGATATTAATCTCACCCGAAGGAAGGGTATGGGTAATAACAATTGTTGAGGCAATCAGCGTCATCGGCGCTGTAGGGCCGGATATCTGTACCGGGGTACCGCCAAATAAAGAGGCCAGAATACCGACAATAATTCCGCCATATAATCCGGCCTCAGCCCCCAGACCAGAAGCCACCCCAAAAGCCAGACAAAGCGGCAATGCAACCACACCCGCCGTCAAACCACCAAATATATCACCGCGTGTAATACGAAATCTCGCAAGCATGACTATCTCCCGAACAGGTTTATAGGTTTGGTTGCAAAAAACTATTGCATGCTAGCAGGACGCCTATCTCAAATAGCCCTGATATGATGAGCCACTCGATATCCGCAATATAAAAAAAGCCAGGGCGGAATCGAAAAAATAAGCTGTAGCAGCAAACGGAGGATAAACGGATGGCGGGATTCAAATCGTTCCGACGGCGCAGACTCATCTGCCAGGAATTGAACTGATCCACATGATACTGAATAAACAGTATCAGCATCCGTGCGGGTTACCCCGGCGGAACAGTTTTGCTGCTGGTTGCCTGAATACAGACACCACATCATTGTGCCAGCCGTCTGTCGTGACGACGACAGAACCAAAATAGCTATTTTTCACACTACGCGATATTAAAGTATTGTCAACGGAGTTATTTAAAATAGTGAATACGCCATTACTGGTTTTGCGTTCCACGGAAATTCGTTTCATCTGTTACTCCGTGCTCTCAGAGTCTTCTATAGGAGCTGCCTGATCCTGAGGGTCCACTCTGATGGCCTAAACCTGCTATTTCTCTGATTAACAATGAGATGGTATCCGGATTATTGAGCAAGACGATAGCACGAAAAAAACTATCATCAAGGAAAATACTGCGTATGATATCCAATTTACAAAGGCTGCTGGTGGTAAATTCGTTATAAAGAGGATTACTCATAAAATAGATTTTAGATAAATATCCAAGTCTTTTATTATCTTTCAGACGCCAATATCTTTCCTCTTTCATTGATTCTATTGAATACTCAATCTTGTTAATTTTCCCTTCATTATTAGAAGGTAAGTACATATAATCCTCACGGCTACCTAAGGCATGAACCGCCTCATGAAGCAAGGTATCGGCAACTTGATTAGTGAAATAAATACGGTTTCTTTTTGGGGAGTCGGGTTGAAATAATGAGTCCTCATTCATTTTTCCTGTTGAAAAATCATGCATAATTGCCAGGTTAATAAAAACCCTATCTAATGGGTCATTACCAAGAGTAAACCCTAATGTTTTTTTCCTTGAGGAGTAAACTCTATTTCACCTGGTTTTTCTTTCATCATTATCATGATATTACCTTTGTCTTCTGCATCAAATATCATACTCATCCTTTCTAATTTTATAGTTAAACTATCGATGAATTTATTACGAGCCCTGCGATCTGATATTTTTAATATATGAGTGACGTAATAATCTAGTTTCCCTCTTAATTCTTTAATTATACTCATAGCTTCGTTAATGTTTTTTATGACTCTGTCAAAAGCATCATTACAAATCCCTGCAATTATAGGGTGACTTTTATTATCCAGAAGAGTTTTTAAGCTATGTATTTTAACAGCATCAAAATCAGGAGGTGTCAGGAAGGATTCAAGTATTTTTTGTAAACTTAGATCAGCTCTTTCACGGGAAGTGATTAATTTCTTTCCACTATGATGAAAAAGGTTTTCTAAACCAGAATAGTCATTTGGCAAAGAAATTTTTCTAGCTATATCTTGCTGTTCAGCTGAAGTAATTTTTCTACGGACGATATTCGTTTGTTCCCATTCTGATTTTATTTTTTCCTTTTGTCCTTTTATGTTCAATGAAATTATCTCAGCCTCCTCAGGTGTACTGAAAATTATTTCTTTGGTATTAAAATCTTTCATTGCACTAATACTGACAATTTCAGAGTTGAGATCGATCTGTTCTCTTGAATTCTTTTTATAAATGATAAAAGCAATAGGAGCCAAGGCTGATTGTAAATCTGTATTTTCTCTTACATGGAAAAATATATCATCATCCCATTTATAATATAATCCGCTTTCATCGCCAATTTTTTTATATATGGCATGATACTTCCCTGTCGCCACAAGTGTGTCTTCGTAATTTTTAATTATTATCCCTTCGCGTCTGTTTTTATTTAATATATGTTGCACACCAGGCGATTCGGAATAATTAATAGAGCATACTGATAATGGTTGTCTTTTGGCTATGCAATGGCGTTTTCTCTTTATTAGCCCTTGCCACTCACTTCTATTTTTTGATATTTTATAATAAGTATCACTGTCTGTATTTTTATAGATAACAATATTATTTTTATTATCATGTATATCCCCAAGGGTATATGTTTCATCATCATTTGAATGTATGCGTATAAATACATCATCATAATAAAAATAATCATTACCTCTATTAGTCACGGCACCATCTATATGAGGCGATCGTATAAAATCAAGTTTCATGGCATCTTTAGCAGTCATGCTATCCTGACTGTCAGGTGAGAACCTAATACCTTTTATATAACTTGCCACTGCATTATCGAGGAAGAATTTATCACCTTGATTTACTCCTGTTAGTGTACTGAGCGGTTCTTTATGGAAACAACAAATACCATCAAAGAATGAATTTCTCACCTGATATTCATTGTTAACCATCTGTAATAGAAGTATATCATGAGAACCTTCAATATAATAGTTATTATATTGAGATTTTTTTATCATAAAATATTCATTATTAACCTTCAGGTATTGATTGAGATTTTTATCAAATTGAATATCCCGTCCAACAGTCAGAGGAGTGACATCTTGATGTTCGATAATTTTACTCACCAGACTATCTCTTACTTTTGGATTGTTGATGAAAAATGAATGTAGCCCCTGACTTACCAAGTGTGAACTCATCTCTTCAAAAACCCATTTCCCTCCTTTACTAACGATAGGAATAAACTTGTCACTATCTTTAATAAAATACCTAAACGCATCATCTTTTAATTTTACCCCTTCAATTTTATAAAAACCATTATTAATTAGCGCATAGATATTCTCATGATATCTAACGATGATGGCCTTACCATAGAAATTTGGTGAGCTATTCTTAAAGAAATAGATATTGTTTTTATCTTTCCAAATATCTCCCGATCTTTCAAATACTTCTTTGACACGTTTACTTAACATTTTATCATTATCAATCATCCATTTCTTATTAATATCATAAAAAATAAATCCCTCACCATCTGATGAAAAGAGATGATTGAATTTTTTTTGTAGTTTAATTGTTTTTTTAGGATAATCAATTTTAAGCGTAATATCGTCCCCTTTATAGCCAAAAGAGCCTATTATATTATTCATTTTTTTTGTGCTTTTTGCTAATTTAACGATATCTGGGGTAGTGAAGGTGGAAATAATATCTTTTACTATTTCAATAAGTAGTGAATGAAGTTCGTCAAAATTATCCTGGTTATATTCTTTTCCCTCCAATTTATCAGTATAAAACTCAAGAATAGCGTTAAATAGTTTGGTGACAAAGCGCGCCTCGTCGTAGCCGGGTAACCAGGAGAGTACATTTTCAACAGCCGACTCCACCATTTTTGAGGTCTCATAAAACGCGGTATTATTAATACATCCCTGCCCCTTATATGTATAGTGATAAATCACTTGTACCTCGTTCAGTAACTTACTGAATGGATTACTTATCGTTTCAATGACAGTGCGATAAGCTTTTACTGTTGTTATATTTTCTCTTTCAGTAGCACATTCGATAAGATTAATACCTTTCTCTCCATCGCTGTTGGGGATGGGAGTAGGATGAGTTTGTATCTCCGTTTTTTGTCCCGAAGCAAGTATGTGGCTATAAGAATCAAAGGTGCTGTTTTTGACCGTTTCATCATTATCAGGTAGAGGTATCGCCAAGGGGGGGAGCGTCTTTGCTGGAATAAATGTCGTGGAATGATTGGTGGTTAAAGGTTTAGGGGAATGCCGGAATATAAAGATTGACGGTTTTTTATTCCACGTAATTTTCTGTCCTGGTAACGAGTGGTGGGGCTCCATGATTTTCATATTAAGCCAACTGGGAGGAGGACATAAACAAACAATACCTTTTACCCTTAACAACAATCTTGGTGGGAGATAGAGGCAAGCTTCGTTTTTTCTTTCCTTTTTATGGAATTTTTGACAACGTGACTTAAAAGAGTCTGTCAGGCAAACTGCCGATTGCTTCGTGGAATAAATATAAGGAGAGTCGGTGGAATCTGATATTTTTTTACCACCGGGTAATGAGCAAACATTTTTTTTCTTTGTTTTTTTCTTTGTCTTTTCATCTAAAGTAATACTAACTTTGGCTTTTTTAATGTCATTATTAAAATGAGTCGACTTTCTTTTCGTCATGTAATTACTTTTTTTTCTACTGACAAAGATATCATCCCGTGTTTCTTCAGATAATTTATAGTGCAGGTGAGCCGGCGAATGAGCATTAAAAGGATTATTAGTGTGATAAGATACCTGTGATATTGATGATGGCTCGCCACTATGAGTTGTGTTAAGGATAATATCATGGTGATGTTCACGACCTGCGCGCTGATAATAATAAAAACCACCTCCTACTATTGCACTGCTAAGCAGCATACCGCCTAATACCACCCCGGTTTTGGTTGTCAGTGAAGAGGCTGAAGGTGTAATTACAGGTTTATCATTCAGTAAACTATAAGTGATATCTGCATCATGAGATAAAGTCTTGCCTTGCGACAGGATATTACTTAGTTCAATATCAGCAGGTAGTATGGTTATGTTCTGCCCTGATAATTGACATTTGATCTTATTAAAAAAAACATTAATTGCTCTTAACGGAGAAGAAATGTGATTTATCCTCTCTATTGTCATAGTATTATTTTCAACCGATGATATGCCGTTAATAAAATTGTTATTTTTGTTAATATTATTGCTTGGCACGGTATGCGTCGATATTTTATTTAAATGTAATGCCGAAGAAACATCTGTTGCGCTGGTTAGCATGGTTTACTTCTCATCAGAGTTATGGGTTATCCAATGAGAACTCATTAAAGACAATTTCTCTTGTAAAAATATCATAAAGCGATTTTATTATGAAAAATATTTAATAGCAGCTAACAGTATAAGAATCATAAATAATGCTATACCTATATTAATATAAGAATAAATATATTAAAAAGCATTCATATGTAAATAATATAATTCATTGGTGATTTTACTGGAGTGATAATACTACTAATTTATATATTTATTGTTTTTTTAACTTATTTAACAAAAGAAAAAAACGCTAATATCATAAATGAATCCTGATGTCCTTTTGGGAACACCACTTTCTGATTCGCCCGCGCGCATTCGTGTAGGGGGAAGAGGTATTGAACTGTATCATCCGACCCTTAGTCCATTTTCCATACCAGGCAAAACCATAAAGTTCTTCGTCTGATCGACGTGTTATGGTTTCAATCAGTTCTGTCTTAACTCGAGTTAAGTGTTCAATTAATTCAGGCCAGCTTAAATCCAGGTAATCAGCATAAAATTTCTGGGCCAGTAAACCGAGCTGATTCCATTTAAAACCTGTTTCAGGAAAATCTACGGGGATACCCTCGTCGTCCTGGCGTAACCATTTCAGAACCAATTCATTCCAGCCCAGCAGGTATGACACCAGATTAACTGGACTCATTAACGTTCCGGCAGAATGACCGGGCATAGAACACTCATTAACACGGCTTTCAGGGATCCGCACTAAGTCATCTTTCAACCTGCCGAAGGTAACGGAAATAGCGGATAATAGTTCACTCTTTGATGCTGGCACCGTCATAGCAATTATCTCTCCGTATTTAATTCTACCGCTTGTCACACCACAGAAGTATCAATAGAGTCATGGTAATGTGGTCTTATCAATCTATACCCGCGATTTTTTTGTCGTTTGATATAAAGCAGATTACCGCTAAAAAAACGCTTTTCTTACAAGGAAATACCATGCGTCATAGAACCATTGTTTGCCCGGTGATACAGAATAACGGAGCCTATTTACTGTGTAAGATGGCTGATGACAGGGGTGTTTTTCCGGGGCAATGGGCCTTACCAGGTGGTGGAATGGAAACCGGTGAAACCATGGAACAGGCTCTGAGACGTGAAATAAGTGAAGAGCTGGGCGATAAACTTGAGATAACCAGCATAACGCCATGGCGCTTTCGGGATGATATTCGAGTCAAAACCTATGCGGATAAACCGGCTGAAGAAATTTACATGATTTATCTGATCTTCGACTGCCAGAGTGCAAACCGAGAAATTATCTTCAATGAGGAGTTTCAGGAAATAGCCTGGGTAGCGCCCGAAGATCTCAAAACCATGAACTTAAATCAGGCAACGCGCGTAACCTTTGCCGAGAAGGGATTGCTTTAACCTGATACTCTCCCTGTAGCAGAACAGGGAGAGTCTGAGACTTATCACTAATCATTAACTACGGCGTGCTTTCACTGCCGCAGCCAGCTGGCGTAAAGCCACTTCAGTGTCTTCCCAGCCAATACAGGCATCGGTCACACTCTTGCCATAGACCAGCGGTTCGCCGCTTTCGAGGTTCTGGTTTCCTTCAACCAAGTGACTTTCAATCATCACCCCAACAATAGCCTTTTCACCGCCCGCAACCTGCTGGCAAACATCGTCGCAGACTGTCATTTGCTTTTTAAATTGCTTACTGCTGTTGGCATGGCTGAAATCAATCATGACCAGCGGAGCAAGATCCGCTTTAACCAGGCCTTCTTTTACTTCAGCGACATGTTTTGCACTGTAGTTTGGCTCTTTGCCACCACGCAGAATGATATGACAGTCTTCATTACCACTGGTGCTGACAATAGCAGAATGGCCCCATTTGGTTACCGACAGGAAACAATGAGGTGCGCTGGCAGCGTTAATCGCGTCAATAGCGACTTTAATAGTGCCATCAGTCCCATTCTTAAAGCCAACCGGGCAAGACAGGCCTGAAGCCAGCTCACGGTGAACCTGAGATTCCGTCGTGCGAGCCCCAATCGCTCCCCAGCTCATCAAGTCGCCGAGATATTGTGGAGTTATCATATCCAGAAACTCACCCGCTGCTGGCAGACCGCTGTCATTGATTTCCAGCAGTAACTGACGAGCAACACGCAAGCCATCATTAATTTGATAGCTGTTATCCATATGGGGATCGTTGATAAGCCCTTTCCAGCCCACAGTGGTACGTGGCTTTTCAAAATAGACCCGCATCACGATTTCTAAAGAGTCCTGTAGTTCTTCGCGTATTGCCAGCAGGCGTGCGCCGTACTCTTTCGCCGCTTTAGTATCGTGAATAGAACAAGGACCAATAACAACCAGCAGGCGGTCATCTTTACCATTCAAAATATTGTGAATAGCACTACGAGCTTTGGAAACAGTCGAGGCTGCTTTTTCCGTCGCTGGGAATTTTTCCAGTAAAGCGACAGGAGGTAACAGCTCATTGATTTCTTTAATACGTAAATCGTCGTTCTGATAATTCATAATAATTCCGTCGGAGTTCGGGGACATTGCTTCATTGCAGTAGCTTCAATCTAACGCGCAGCGCTGAGAGTGTAAAAGGGATTTTACACTCTGGAGGGAATATTTTTTATCTGTCGAGAACCTAGTGCAAAGCCTGGAGAAGCGCAGTATCGCCCTATCCTCTGATAAGGCGATACTGACAGTGCTTAAGAGAGTATGCGTGAGCCGCGCTGGCGAGCACTTCTACTCCACATCCGGCCCCCGTTTACCGCAACAAACATCAGCAGCAGGTATTCAAGCGACATCGCATAGACGCCTTGCAGGGCGAAAATCACGATACTTATCATGTTAACAATGACCCACAAGATCCAGTTCTCCACATATTTGCGAGTCATCAGGATCATAGCGGCGATTGACAGTACCATCATGCAGGAATCCCAGAATGGGAATGCGTCGGGTTCCAGCACCGGTTGTGTGACATTCATTCCAAGGCTTTGCATAACCGAGACGGCGACATGTGTCAGGAAAGCAAATACCGGATCGATATAGACGGTCATCAGGCCAATGGCAATCACGATGGCAACCAGCCAGCCTATCGCTTTCGGTAAGGTTAACCAGCGAATTTGTAATGCGGCCTGATTATCATTACCTTGTCGGGACCAGGCATACCAGCCGTAGAGGTTGGCACCAAAGAAAAAGAGCTGGAGCAATAAGCTGGCATAAAGTTGGATCTGGAAGAAGATAATCGCGAACAGGGTGACGTTAATTAACCCAAAAGCGTAGTTACTGATTTTCTCCAGACTGGCCAGCCAGATACATAACAGCCCAGCCACTGTGCCTATTGCTTCTATCCATGATAAATCATACCCACCCGCCCCAATAGGGATATGGACGAGTATGTTCTGTGTACTAAGAAAATCCATAGTTTCCTCAATGCGTAGTATTACGCGTTACCTTTTACAGAAAGACGCAGCTCGGCTGCAAAATCAAGCATGCGATTTAACGGCACTAAAGCCCGCTCTCGCAGTTGTGGGTCAACATGTATTTCATATTCCGCCCCACCCTGTTCCAGGCTGTCAGCGATGGCTTTAAGCCCGTTCATGGCCATCCAGGGGCAATGCGCACAGCTCCGACAGGTTGCTCCCTCTCCTGCGGTCGGTGCTTCCAGCAATGTTTTTTCAGGACATTCCTGCTGCATACGATAAAAGATACCACGATCGGTTGCCACAATGAGTTGTTGATGTGGCAGGGTTTTTGCTGCCTGAATCAACTGGCTGGTAGAGCCTACTGCATCAGCAAGTGCGACAATAGCCTGAGGCGATTCCGGGTGTACCAGCACCGCAGCATCAGGATAAAGTGCTTTCATGGTCACCAGAGCCTGGGTCTTAAACTCATCATGAACAATGCAGGTACTTTGCCAGCACAGCACATCGGCTCCTGTCTGCTGCTGTACATAGTTACCCAAGTGACGATCGGGTGCCCAAATAATTTTTTGTCCCAGACTATCCAGATGCTCAATTAATTCAACAGCAATACTGGATGTCACAACCCAATCAGCACGTGCTTTTACTGCCGCAGAAGTATTAGCGTAGACCACTACGGTGCGGTCCGGGTGTTTATCACAGAATGCGTTGAATGCCTCTATCGGGCAGCCCAAGTCTAGCGAGCATTCTGCCTGTAAGGTGGGCATCAGGATGGTTTTTTCAGGACTGAGAATTTTTGCTGTCTCACCCATAAAACGCACACCCGCCACCAGTAAGGTTGAAGCGCTATGCGCCGCACCGAATCGAGCCATTTCAAGTGAGTCAGAGATACAACCGCCGGTCTCTTCTGCCAGTGACTGAATTTCAGGATCCGTATAGTAGTGTGCCACCATCACCGCGTTACGTTCTTTAAGTAAACGTTTTATCTTCTGACGGTAAAACTGTTTTTCATCCAGACTGAGCACAGCAGGTTTAGGCGGGAAAGGATAGATCTCGATTTCTGGTTCGAACATAGCTGACATAATATCATCTCGTTTTGCCGGCTTAACTAAAATCATCAGTTCGAGCCAGTTAATTCAATAAGACACCGATTTTGTTTTGTATGCTAAACAGTATGTAAAATTAAGCAACATTTTTTGTTACTTTTTAGACGACGCGGTTGAACTGGAATCAAACCCAGATGCGTGCCGGGAAGAAATGGAAGAATACTGGGAGGATGAACTACAGATAGCAAAAAGGCGCCTTTAGAGCGCCTTTCTACATTGGTGGGTCGTGCAGGATGACTCGGCCTGCGGCCTCGCCCTTCTGGCCGTTGCTAACGCAACGTTGTTTCACTGCGTTCCACTCGAACCTGCAGCAGGTTCGAACCCCGCACGAATTGCATATAGCAAAAAGGCGCCTTTAGGGCGCCTTCTTACATTGGTGGGTCGTGCAGGATGACTCGGCCTTTGGCCTCGCCCTTCGGGCCGTTGCTGATGCAACGTTGTTTCGCTTCGCTTCACTCGAACCTGCAGCAGGTTCGAACCCACACGAATTGCGCATAGCAAAAAGGCGCCTTTAGGGCGCCTTCTTACATTGGTGGGTCGTGCAGGATGACTCGGCCTTTGGTCTCGCCCTTCGGGCCGTTGCTGACGCAACGTTGTTTCGCTTCACTCGAACCTGCAGCAGGTTCGAACCCACACGAATTGCGCATAGCAAAAAGGCGCCTTTAGGGCGCCTTCTTACATTGGTGGGTCGTGCAGGATTCGAACCTGCGACCAATTGATTAAAAGTCAACTGCTCTACCAACTGAGCTAACGACCCGCACTTGCGGTGTACTTCACTGTTGCTTTCTACACTAAAATATTTCGTAATTGGTGGGTCGTGCAGGATTCGAACCTGCGACCAATTGATTAAAAGTCAACTGCTCTACCAACTGAGCTAACGACCCATACTTACGATTTATTCTATTGCTACTTGCTAAAATTGGTGGGTCGTGCAGGATTCGAACCTGCGACCAATTGATTAAAAGTCAACTGCTCTACCAACTGAGCTAACGACCCGTTTTAGCATGCTTTTCAGGCTGTGACATCATCCCTAGGCAACGGCGGCATATATTACTGATTTAAGAATCTGACGCAACAAATATTTCGACTTAAATCACACAACCGCTGGCTTTTTACGCGGCACGACCAGAAAAACAACAATTTCTGGTCAGGACGCGAACATTACAGACCGCTTAAACGCTTTTGCGCTTGTTTAGCACCGTCACTACCAGGGTACTGTTTAACAACCTGCTGATAGACCGCTTTTGCTTTAGCCGTATCACCTTTGTCCTGCATGATAATGCCAACTTTTAACATCGCGTCAGAGGCTTTAGGTGATTTAGGGTAATTTTTTACCACCGAAGCGAAATAAAACGTCGCATCGTCTTTTTTACCCTGGTTGTAATTCAGCTGACCGAGCCAGTAATTCGCATTAGGCAGATAAGTGGAGTCCGGGTAAGCCTTGATAAAACTCTGAAACGCTGCAATAGCGTCGTTCTGACGAGCGTTGTCACGCATCAGAGCGATAGCTGCGTTGTAATCACTGTTGGCATCATTTCCCTGAACAGCGGCAGCTGGAGGAGCTGCTGCCGCGTTCTGGTCAGGGGTTGCTGCTGACGACGCTGGGTTACCGCTGGCACTTGCTGACGCATTACCACTTCCCAGGCTATCTATCTGCAACATGATGCTTTTTTGGCGCTCTACAACCTGGTTCAACTGATACTGGCTTTCCTGAATCTGACCACGCAGGGTATCGATATCATTCTGGCTATCAGAGAGCTGTTGCTGGAGCTGGGTTAAAAGCTGACTATGAGCGTTAGAAATACGCTCAAGCTGGGTGACACGGTCATCGACCGAGCCAGAGCCGACACTACTGATTGGCGCTTGTGCAATAGCGGCCCATGGAGCCGCTATGCCAACCAGTAGCGACAGACTCAACAGGTGAGTTCTGAGGCTACCAATCATGTGATGCTCTTAGTAAACCAGTACGGCACGACGGTTTTTAGCGTAAGCCGCTTCGTCATGGCCCAGTACTGCAGGTTTTTCTTTACCGTAAGAAACGATAGAGATCTGGTCAGCAGAAACGCCTTTACCTTGCAGGTACATTTTAACAGCGTTAGCACGACGTTCGCCCAGGGAGATGTTGTACTCTGGGGTTCCGCGCTCATCCGCATGACCTTCTACGGTCACTTTGTATGATGGGTTGCTACGCAGGAAGTTAGCGTGGGAATCCAGCATGTTCGCAAACTCTGGGCTCACGTCATATTTGTCGAGGCCGAAGTAAACGATATTGTTCTGCTGCAATTGTTGCATCTGCAGACGAGCTTGCTCGTCAGAAGACACGCTGCCGTTACTCATACCAGTGCCGGCACCCAACATACCTTCACCGCTCTGGTCATTGTTGGCGCTCTTGTTAGAAGAACATGCCGCGATGGCCATAACCGGCAGAGCAATAAGCAGCCCTTTCAGCACTTTATTCAGTTGCATTTCTTTGATCCTTTAATAATCAATTTATTGTTATCACAGATACGGCGACCAGGCAGGGAATTTTACCTGTCCATCAGTTGCCGGAAGACGCGCTTTGAAACGCCCATCTGTTGAAACCAAATTCAGCACGGAACCCATTCCTTGAGAGGAGCTGTAGATTACCATAGTGCCGTTAGGTGCCAGACTTGGCGTTTCGTCCAGGAACGTCGACGTTAAATTCATCACGCCACCCGTCTCCAGATCTTGCTTGGTGATATGCTGCTGTCCGCTGTTTGTGCTGACCATCACCATTAATTTGCCATCGGCACTCACATCAGCATTCTGATTTTGAGCACCTTCCCACGTCAGACGCTGTGCGCTTCCGCCGTTGATATTAATTTTATAAACTTGTGGACGGCCCGACTGACCTGAAGTGTAGGCCAGATTCTGGCTATCC
>Ga0256410_1000087_pt1 | contig 149220 bp, 103 predicted proteins | sample PhyWR1_FD_185983 | JGI IMG/M metagenome (GOLD analysis project Ga0256410, IMG submission 185983) | Leaf surface microbial communities from wheat plants in UC Gill Tract Community Farm, Albany, California, United States - DLSL W.R1 | ecosystem: Host-associated > Plants > Phyllosphere >... | reverse complement strand
TCATGAGTAGCAGGGTGACGGCCCTGAAAGCGTCAATGGAAAGCAGTCGGGCGGTTTTTGGCGTTTGAGTCATGCTGTTATTCCAATAATTCTTTAACGGACACGAATGAATAGTTCATGCCCTTCAATTCGGTTAGGAGCTGATCGAGCTTGTCGTAGAACTTGTCTGTGCGCCGGGGATCCGTTCCGATATGCACCAGCAGAATAAAGCCGTTGAGGCCGTTCGGGTCGGTTTGCGCACAGCGGATGATCGACTCGTAGATCTCAGCAGAACTTCTGTAGCTCTTTCCCATACCGGGATAGGTATAGTCTGCAGTAGAGCGGGTGCCGGGACTGAAGTTGATCAACTGCAGGCCCATCTCCGCTGACCAGTTGACGACCTGCCCGTTATACCATTCGTAAGGTGGTATAAACCAGGGCGCATCCTGAGGGCGAACTCCGAACTCTGACATTTTTTTATAGTTTTCCTGCATATCGTGCTTAAACTCATCTTCTGTAACGAGGAGGCTATCGCGCTTTACCCAATCCGCATAAAGCAAGTGCTTGTCTGAATGGGCACCTAAATAATGTCCCTTTTTGCGAAGACTTCTAAGCAGCGGTCGAAATTTCGGGTTGCCATAGAAGTTTCCGGTGAGAAAGAAAGATCCTTTTACGCGATGCTTCCCGAGCGTTTCGAGGATGGTTGAACCACCGTCGGCAAACTCATCACCCGTAAACACCAGGGCGATTTCCGGCTTGCTCACATCACCCCGGATGATGGCTCCATGAGCATCTTTTACTACTTTTTTGGCTTCAGCACCTCCCCGGACTGGCTTTCTTTAGCGCAAGCAGGTAAACGAGTGAGGCTGTTCCGTCCATTGTCGGTTCGTTTGTACTGAAATCACCTGTGTCATCGTGATAAACGGCCAATTGCGACTGGAACTGGGCATACTCATCTTCATCTTTCATGTTGATACCGAGCAAATTGTTGAAGATATTTCCGTAAACCGGACCGTCTACCAATCCTCCATCCAAAGGATAGTTGTGTAGAACCGTGAGCGACGAGTGAGGATCTACCGGAGTGTCGCCATGTTCTGGCAGTCCGTAAACCATGGATGTACCCCATGGATTGAGTCCGAATAACCAGTCGAACGCCGCCTGTTCAAGCTCCAGGTAAGTATTATCTCCGCTTAGCCGGCGGTAAAGTACACATTGGATAGCGAAAGAAGTAGTCAGGTTATTGGAGCACCAGATGAAGGGAATGCCGCAATAAAACGCGTTGTTCTTTGATTTAGCCCAGACCTTTTCGATACCTTCCCGGTAATAGCTGATAAGCCTGGCTTTGCTGGCGGCATCTCCGCTGGCAGCCAGTTCATAATGACCGAAGTTGTGGAATGGATACCATTGGTAATGACGGGCTGTATCTGCTCCCATCCAGGGAGTTACAGGTTCCTGCGTACTGTAACGGAGGCCCTGATCGAAATACTTCTTATCCTGCGTAAGCTGGTAAACTGCAGCAGCACCAAGCTCCATATCATCTACCCAATTGTCTTCTTCGTAAAAATAAGGTGCAGAGCCGGGAGCGGTTTGAGAGACCCCGGGTTTAATCAGGCCATACTGGTAGGCAGAGATGGACTTATTTTTCAGCTCTTCCGCGAGGGCATTATCCTGACCGGAGAACAGCCTTGCGCCCAGTGCAAAGGCACTGGCGAACTTGCCAGCTGTCGAAGAAGTACCCGTTGCGCGGTTCTTGTACTTGCTGTATCCCTGCACATCACCGGTGATGAAATACACGGGCCTTCCCTTGCCTTTTCCATATCCATAATTAACGGAGTCTTTGTTAGGCAAACGGTAGCCGGCGTGATCACGGTCATCTGCGATCTGATTGAACATCCAATCGCTTCGCGGGTGCATTTTCATCAGCCAGTCGAGCCCCCATTTTGCTTCATCAAGCACATCGGCCCTGCCATTACTTCCTTCGAGACCATTATCCTGATGCTGATCAGAGAAAACATCTTTGAAGTCGCGGTATGCAGCGAGCAGATGGTATGTGGCATTTGCCGAGGTAGTGGAATATTGAAGATAATCGGACGCGTCATGCCAGCCGCCGGTCACATCGACGTGCGTCTTTTCAGGCATCGGTCCGTACAAGGTATAACCATCATGTGTATGGCAGGAGTCTTTCAGGTAGGGATTGAATCCGCAGCGCTGCTGCCGCATGTAGCGGAGCGCAAAATCGGCTGTGCCTTTATATACATCTGCCGCAATGCTGAATTCGGGAGAGCGTGCAGAACCCGCACGAAGGAAATAAGTACCGGGCACCTTATAATCGGAGAAGTCCAGTCGATAGCTCGAGCTGAACGGGCCGTAGGCTCCGAAGTTCTTTCCGGCTTTTTTCTTTAGAACAGACTTGAGGGTTTTAGCATTTACCAACTCGAACGAGCGGACATTGGAAGTTTCTTTAGATCCAAGCACGGCTACCTTGACACTTTGAGGAGCATAACCGAGCTGATTGATCCTTATCCATGTTTTTTCGGGGTTAGCAAGAACACCTTTCACCAGAAAAAGGAGCATGAGAGCAAAAAAAATAGAAGTCTTATTCATATAATTGCCGTTTTATGCGATTCTTATGTACGAACTACATAAAATAACGCAGAAAACCGCGCATAAACAAGACTTCTATCCGTGTTTTAGCAGAAAAGATAAGATCCTATAAGATCTTATGTATTAAATTTCTTCAGCCTGGTAACCGACCGCACTTAGTGCCGAAACGATTGTCTCAGCAGGCACTGCGCCGGAGACAGTCAATGTTCTTGCAGGATCTTTCAGATCTACTTCCCAGTTGCTGTCGCCCGCTACCTGATTCAATGTACCGGCAACTTTCGCGACACATGCATCGCATTTGATATTGGTTTTAAACTTTGTTGTATCCATGATCTATATAATTGAATTATGTTATTTATTGTTTGTTAAAGCTTAGTTGCCTTGAGGCGGAGACTGTTGCTGACGACTGAGACAGAACTTAGAGCCATGGCCGCACCGGCAATCATCGGGTCCAGAAGAAATCCGTTATAGGCATACAGCACACCAGCCGCAAGCGGTATCCCGATAATGTTGTAGATAAATGCCCAGAACAGGTTCTGATGAATGGTTTGCACCGTTTTGCGGGAGAGCTTGAGCGCTTTGGGGATAGACTGAAGGTCGGAAGTGATCAGCGTAATCTTGGCAACATCCATCGCGATGTCGGAGCCTCTGCCCATGGCGATGCTGACGTCGGACTGTGCAAGAGCCTGGGAATCGTTGATTCCATCGCCCACCATCGCAACCACCTTGCCCCTGGCCTGAAGCTCCTTTACAAAGTCGGCTTTCTCTGAGGGAAGCACTTCTGCCTTGTAGTTTTTCAGCCCCACTTCTTTGGCTACGGCAGCCGCAGTCTGTTTGTTATCGCCCGTGAGCATATAAACATCTATCCCCATCCGTGTAAGGGTGTGAATCGCTTCTTTCGATCCGGATTTTACCTTATCGGAGATGGCGACCAGAGCCAGGACATTGTCTTCATCCGCAAAGAAGATGACGGTGCTGGCTTTTTCCTGGAGGGCCTTTGCTCTGTCGGCGAGAAAGACGTCGAGGTGTATCTGCTGTTCTTCGATCAGTTGCCTGTTTCCCGCGAAGTACGTTTCGCCAAGGAAGGAAGCTTTGACACCCCTTGCCGTGAGGCTTTCAAACGAGTCGTACGGAATAGCCATGGCACCTTTTTCCTTCAAATGACCAACGATGGCTTCCGCCAGCGGGTGTTCTGAATGCATTTCCAGGCTGAAGAGGATATTGCTGACCTGCTCCTTGTCGGCTTCCGACAGGGCACTCCATACCACTTCGGTCACCCGCGGCTTCCCTTCTGTGATGGTTCCCGTCTTATCAAGAATGAGCGCATTCACTTTGTGGCCGAGTTCGAGGCTCTCCGCATCCTTGATCAGAACGTTATTCTCGGCACCCTTACCCACTCCAACCATGATCGCCGTAGGAGTAGCCAATCCCAGAGCACAGGGGCAGGCAATTACCAGTACCGTAACGGAAGTGAGCAGCGCATGTGTGAAGGCATCCTCACCGCCAAAGATCATCCAGGCAATGAAGGTGAGCACGGCGATGCCGAGCACCGTAGGAACGAAGATGCCGGCTACTTTATCCACCATCTTTTGAACAGGAGCTTTGCTGCCCTGCGCCTCTCCTACCATTTTGATGATATGAGCCAGGAGGGTTTCACTGCCGACCTTCTCGGCTTTAAACTGCAGGCTTCCCTTCTGATTAATCGTTCCGGCAAAAAGACGAGCGTCCTTTTCCTTGCGTACGGGTACAGGCTCACCAGTAATCATGCTCTCGTCGACATAGGAACTGCCGCTGATAATGATACCATCAACAGGTATGCGCTCACCGGGACGGAGTACAATAATATCGCCTTTGTGAACTTCGGCGATAGGCACTTCTTTCTCCTCACCCCCAGCGAAGATTCTGACAGTATTCGGTTGCAGTCCCATCAGCTTTTTGATTGCTGAAGACGTATTCGACTTCGCCTTTTCTTCCAGAAGCTTGCCCAGAAGGATAAAGGCGATGATGACAGCCGCCGCCTCAAAGTAGACATGCGGGTGGATGCCCCTGCTGTGCCAGAACTCCGGATTGACGGTATTGAAGACACTGAAGAGGAAGGCGATGCCGGTGCTCAGGGCGACGAGTGTATCCATGTTGGCTTTACCGTGCCGCCCCTGTTTCCAGGCATTGATATAAAAAGAGCGGCCGAACCAGAAGAGGACGGGCATGGTGAGCAGCATGGAGATCCAGTTGGCATAAGGCAGATCCATCATGAACATCCCGATCAGGAAAACCGGGAACGCGAAGACGGAAGCCCATATGGTACGGCGGCGCGTCTCTTTATAATGCTGAGCCTGCAAATCACTCTGCACTCTGGCAGGATCTTCGACATCGACAATGATGTCGTATCCCACGGAACGAAGGAGCTTCTGCAATTCGAGTGGATTCGTTTCTGTAGTATCGTATTCTGCCCAGGCAGATTCGTTGGCGAAGTTGACACCTGCATCACGCACACCTTCTGCAGTGCGGAGCGTGGACTCCACGCTGCTTGCGCAGGCTGCGCAGCTCATCCCGGTAACCGGAAAGGTCTGCCTGGTGATCGTTTTTTGCGCCTGTGATTCTTTTTTCATCATCTTTTACTTTCAATACAAAGGTACGAACGAGCCTTCAGAGCAGTTTTACATAATTTGTTTAAAGCGTTACATCTTGTTTTGATAAGCATTTTGGCTACTTCTGACAGTGATTTGATTTTTTTTAAAATTTATTCGAAATGTAATACACACATTATCTTGATGTTGCTTTCAGAAAGCTTTCAAACACGCTTTTTTAGCTGAAAAAGGTTTTGGAAAACTGAATAAAGCGCTTACATTTGCTCCCGCTGAGAGAGAAACAAAGCGTTTTAAACAGCAAAATATATTTTAAAATATATTTGCAAGAAAAAACAAAGTTAGTATCTTTGCAGACCCTCAACGAAGAGATCATTTAAAGATCAAAAGAGTTGAAATTCGGGGTGTAGCGTAGCCCGGTATCGCGCCACATTTGGGATGTGGAGGTCGTAGGTTCGAATCCTGCCACCCCGACATAAGGGATCAAAATCCGGAAAGATTAAGCCTCTAAATTGCAAAATTTAGAGGCTTTTTTGCGTTTAATGGGTTTGGGGGAAATGGTAGTCAGTTGGGCGTGGATCAATGGCGAAGGTTGGGGGGCCTCTCCTTGCTTGCTTTAAATTGATATCCTGCAGCAAACTTACTCTTCGATAGCTCCATATAAGAGTCGAGCTTTTTATCAAAACATCAATACGTCCTTGCTTCTTTATCAAAGATCGATGCACCATGCTTCTTTAGGGTCAGCTCAACGCGAGCGCTGAAACTTGAGTCACCTTTAGCATTCAAGGGAGTGATTACACTATAAAATTTATATTCTCATCTTTTCCATTTCCACCCGGCCCGCAAATACTGTCGTCTTTTCACGTAAAAAATTAATAGCATTGCTTTGCCAGTGCTTCTCAAGTATGCGTGATCCAAAGTACCTCTTCATATCTGTATGATGGTAATTGCAAAGCCCGTCTTTGTACGTACCTGAATTGATGAAAACCTCCAAAGTAGTATTTTTGAAGGTGGAGCATTGTCCCCACCCAGTGTTTTTTTCGTTTCTCCAATCCAGCGCTCAGAGACAAACAATCTATTGCCACGTGTCATGAAGAGCGATTTGGACCTTAAAGTCTTGATTTTACAGGCAGAATAAGCCGGAATTAACATTTGTACTATCAAATAAACTAAAAGTCCCCTTCTAACATAGGGTGGTCTGCTAAATTTGGAGCTGATAACAACCATTAAGACCTGACAACGTGAAAGAAACATCAGCACTTTTAACCATGGTGTTTGCTGCTCTGCTACTAACCAATTGCAGCAGTATCAGCAAGACACCGGAATCTAAACAACCCCCGAGTTTAAAAGAAGTCTTTAAGGAAGACTTCCTGATCGGAACGGCAATAAACGTCCAGCAGATACAGGAGAGCAATCCTGAGCTTACTAAAGTTGAGGTGAGGCATTTTAATGCAGTAACGCCTGAAAACAGTATGAAAGCTGAAGAATTGCATCCCGAAAAGGGGAGGTACGACTTTAAGCTGGCGGACCAGTTTGTGGATCAGGCCAAACGCAGAAACATGGTCGTGAACGCCCACGCCTTAATCTGGCATAGTCAGCTACCCCGTTTCGTCAGACAGATGAAAGAGGCTGATTCGGTAAGAAGCTTTTTCAATGATCACATCACTACCGTTGCGGGCCGCTATAAGGACAAGGTATATTCATGGGACGTAGTGAATGAAGCGCTGAACGAAGACGGTACACTCCGGAAGTCTGTATTTCTGGAAAAGATGGGTGAAGATTATATCGTAGATGCCTTTAGATTAACACAGAAAGTATCACCGAAAACGAAATTATACTATAATGACTACAACATCGAGCAGCCGAAGAAACGTGCAGGCGCTATTCGTTTGATCAAGAAGATCCAGGATGCGGGCGTTCGTATTGACGGTGTGGGCATACAGGGGCATTGGAACATTGATAACTTCCCATTGGAAGATATTGAACAATCTATCCTTGAATTCTCTGCGCTCGGCATCGAGGTTATGTTCACCGAGCTGGACATCAGCGTTTTACCAAATCCATTCGAATCAAACACAGCTGATGTGGGTGCCCGTGCAGAATATAACGCCAAGATGAACCCCTACCCTACAGGTCTACCTGATTCGGTGCAAAACAAACTTGCAGATCGATATGAAGCCTTGTTCCGCCTGTTCGTAAAACATAAGGATAAAATAGGACGCGTTACGCTTTGGGGTGTCAGTGACGCCGATTCATGGCTTAACAACTGGCCGGTTAGAGGAAGAACGAACTACCCGCTGCTGTTCGACAGAGAACTTAAACCTAAGGCTGCATTTAACCAGCTGATTAAAATCAAAACTAACAATAGCTCATCAAACCATGTACAGCTCAAATAGCGATACCGCAAATACTGAAGAAGCCAAAAACAAGCAACTGCCTCCGGAATTACAGAAACTCTCTGTAATGGAGAAGATCGGTTACAGCCTTGGAGATTTGGCTGCCAATCTCATCTTTCAAACCCTGATGGCCTTCCTGGCCTTCTTTTACACCGATATTTATAAGATTCCGCCTGCAGCTGCCAGTCTGGTCATCCTGATAGGAGGTGTAGTTGGCGCATTTTTCAACCTGGCGATGGGTGCCATTGCCGACCGGACAAATACGCGCTGGGGCAAGTTCAGGCCCTGGATCTTGTGGACGGCAGTTCCTTTCGGCGTAATTTCCCTCCTGGCATTTTCGACTCCCAACTTCAATGAAGGCGGAAAGATTGCATACGCATTCATTACGTATTTCCTTCTGGTAATTGTCTACTCTGCCAACAATCTGCCCTACTCTGCTTTAAGCGGCGTTCTTACGGGAAGCATGAAGGAACGGAACAGTTTAGCTTCATATCGTTTCACCGCGGTGATGGTGGCGCAGTTCATCATTCAGGTTTTATTGCTTCCACTTGCCCTTTCACTTGGCGACGGTGATAAAGCAAGTGGATTTGAGAAGGTGATGCTGGTGTTTGCCATTACAGGGGTGATCTGCTTTATCATCACGTTCTTCACGACCAAAGAGCGTATTACTCCACCGAAGGAGCAAAAAACGCCTATTCTCCAGGATCTCGCTGACCTTTCAAAGAACAAGCCATGGATCATTATGCTGGTGCTCACGGTTCTTGTATTCATCACGCTGGCAACACGGGGTGGCATGAACATCTTCTACTTTAAATATTATTTGACGGAGGCCAGTCAAAACCACTTTTTGGATTTGATCGGTTTCAAGGGAATCATCGGCTGGTTGGGAAGCGTGTTTACACCTGCTGCATTTGAAGAATTTTCAAAGCCAGATAATGCACCATATGCCGTTTCCAGTTTAAGCAGCGCGTTGAGTACAATCTTCATGATTGTGGGGATCGCCTTTTCAAAGCCTCTTGCAGACCGTTTCGGAAAAAGCACCGTCTTCGGTTGCTTTCTGGCAGCATCAGCCTTATCCCTGATTGCGGTTAACTTCTTCCCGCCAGACGCAGTCATTGCTGTCTTTATGGCTCAGATCGCTTTCGGCTTTCTTTATGGCATTACCACTCCCTTGTTGTGGACCATGATTGCTGACGTTGCTGACTACAGCGAGTGGAAGAACAACAGAAGGGCAACGGCTATTATCTTCTCTGCCATGATCTTTGGTCTGAAAGTGGGCTTAAGCGTTGGCGGGGCATTATCCGCATGGCTACTCGGTGTATTTGGCTACGTTCCGGATGCGACGGTACAAACCGAGTCCGCAATGACGGGAATCAGAATGCTCGTGAGTATCATACCAGGGGGATTATTCCTGATCTCGGCATCAATGTTATTCTGGTATCCTATCCGCAAAAGCACAGAAGAGGAAATTGAAAGAGAACTTGCAGCACGCCGGTCCAGGCAGGCTGCTGATCAAGCCCTATAAACTTATCACCCGCAGAACCAGGCTTCTGCGGGTTTCTTATTGACAACATAAATTGCATTCTTGTACTAAAACTAAATAATATGCCTGAAGAAAAAATTGACCATATTGACTTTGATCAATTAGACGCACAAGCGATATCCAGTCCCCTCGTTAAACATATCTACACGGCAGACCCTTCGGCTCATGTCTTCGACGGAAAGATCTATATCTATCCTTCTCACGATATTGATGCGGGGATTCCTTTCGATGATCTGGGAAGCCAGTTTGCGATGGAGGACTATCATGTAATATCGATGGACCGTCCTGATGGGGAAGCGACAGATCACGGCGTTGCACTCCATGTAAATGATGTACCCTGGGCTACCCGGCAGATGTGGGCACCCGATGCTGCACATAAGGACGGCGTTTACTACCTATACTTCCCTGCGAAGAAGGCTGATGATATCTTCCAGATCGGTGTAGCGACGAGCAACTCTCCTACGGGACCTTTTACTGCAGAGCCTGAAGCCATTGAGGGTAGCTACTCTATTGATCCGGCTGTATTTGAGGATGAGGACGGTAAATACTATATGTATTTTGGCGGAATTTGGGGTGGACAGTTACAAAGCTACCGCGATAACGTGTATAGCGCCGATTATCAGGAACCAGCTGCGGATGAGCTTGCTCTGGGACCGCGCGTTGCCATGCTGACTGAGGATATGAAGCAGTTTGCTGAGCCGGTTAGAGAGATTGTGATCACCGATGAGAAGGGAGAGCCTCTTCTGTCAGGAGATAACAGCAAGCGCTTTTTCGAAGCTTCGTGGATGCATAAATTCAATGGCAAGTATTACTTTACTTACTCAACAGGTGATACCCACCTGATCTGTTATGCCATTGGAGATAACCCTTACGGGCCGTTCAAGTATACAGGTGTGATCCTTAATCCGGTTGTTGGCTGGACGTCCCACCATTCTATTGCGGAATTTGAAGGGCAATGGTACTTATTCTATCATGATTCATCACTTTCTAAAGGAGTTACGCACCTTCGTTCTGTGAAGGTCACTCCTCTCTTCCATAATGAAGATGGCTCAATCAGTACCATTACTCCTTACAAGGATATAACTGTTCTATAAATCGCCTCGCGGCGGTTCAGCAATTAGCGATCAGATGATCTGATCGCTAATTCTAAAGTAATCGAAGTCAACATATCCGCCACTGCTCTTTGTGGCATAGTTAAACAAGCCGAAGCGGTACCCCATGAAATGAGGAAGGGTGTAAGACATCTTCAACTCGGAACCGATGGCCTTCCAGGTTTTGCCGTCAAGGCTGTAGTAAAATCTCGCTTTGTCGGCACGGTTTTCAAAATCACAATCTGCCTTTAAATAAACAACGTCCTGCTTGATCGAGATCTTTTCAGACTCTTCCAGAATACTGCCCTGATTCTTCACCATTACGATCGATTTGTTTCCACCTTCGGATTTTACCCCTACCCAACCGTAGTTCTTTTGCAACAACAAAAGTCCTGCACGGTCACCATCTTTCATCTTTGAAACGTTGATAGACGTTATGCCCGAAGATTTGGGTCCAAACGTTCGTTGTGTAAGTGTATTCCTGGCCATCAGGATGCTTGTATCAGTCCGCCCTGTGGTGAGTCTCAGATAGCCTTTTCTCTGAGTTAAAGACCATAAGCTGTTCTCAGGATTGTGATTCCACTGCCACACGAGCGGTAGTGGAGCATCTCCTGTTTTGCGCTCAAACTCATCTGAAGCCACAATGCCCGGTGACAAGCCACCATTTGCGGGAAGATTAAGCGTTGCAGGAACTTTTCCATTCTCACCCAGGACCGGCCATCCGTCTTCCCACTTTACGGGCACCAGGTATGGAATGCGGCCGACAGCACCAAAGTCGCGGAAAAGGTAAGCATACCATGTCCCGTCAGGGCGATCTATCAGTCCGCCTTGTGCCACTCCGATATCCTGCAAAGCAAGCCTACCCTCCCAGGGGCCGGTAAGCTTATCCGCCCGATGGATGACCACTGATCTCATTCCTCCTTGCGGCCAGGTTATGTTAAACAGGTAATACTTGCCTTTGACTTTAAACAGCTGGGAACCTTCACCAAGACTGCTTTTCGCAACGGTCTCACTTGGTGCGCTGGTATTTTGGATTATTACCTGGTTGACACCTCCATCTTTCAGCCCGGACAAGTCGTTTTTGAGTTCAACAAGCTTCAGTTCTTTGTTTCCGTAAATCATGTACGCTTTACCATCATCATCGAAGAAGAGTGAATGGTCATGGAGCGCGGGACTAAATGCAATCTCTTTCCAGGGACCCTTTTCAATATTTTTGGTGGTGTAAATATGTGTCTTTCCGCTGGTAGCAGCGAATGTGGAAACATAGTAGACACCTTTATGGTAGCGTATGCTGCTGGCCCAGGATCCTCTTCCGTAGGTCGACTTTCCATTTACAAGGCTCATCTCGTCGTTATCAGTAAGTCTGTCATATGCATAACTGACCATCTTCCAATTGACAAGGTCTGTGGACTTCATTATGGGAACACCCGGACTCATATGCATAGTCGTGCTGCTCATATAATATGCGTCTCCAACGCGGATGATTGCAAGATCAGGAACGTCGGCAAAGATGACAGGATTTCTCGCCTGTGAGGAGGCCTGGGTGCTTATCAGCGATGCGGCAAGGATCGCGATACCCAGCAGAACATTTTTCATGAATTGGATTTTATATGTATTGGTTAACTGTTAAGCCACTGGGGCAATTTCATCTACAAGATACTATTTTACCTGATAATTTGGTATTTGCCGCTAAGATGCATCAGGCTGAACATATAGAGCAAGCCATCGTAATATGGATCGAAGTAGCCGTCTTCATACGGCTCGAGTTTGGCATTCCAGACTTTGTGAACAAAATCAACGCTGTTCTTTTCGGAGTTCATGACCGATGCAGTAGCAGTAGTCGATATCAGTCCCAAAGAATGTCTGAGCTTTTTAAACCCGCCGGCCTGCAGTATGAATTCGGGTAGTCTGCCATCAATTTCGAACTGGTCTTCGAAGGTGTCCATCCCGCGTGAGCGTAAGAAACCCTGGAATCGTTTGGCATAGTCCTCCTGCCAGGTCCGGTCTTTACCAAACCAGGAGTAATCCATGGAGATATTCATCGGTACTCTCCAGGAATCATAGCGGAAGGCTGCAGGCATCCAACGGGTAGAATGAGGAGCCCCGCTAAATTCTGCGTAATCAGGATTGAGTCCTGTTTTGGGATGGCAGGTACGATGGAGGAACGCACGGGCTGTATCAGCACAATCTTTATAGAACTGCTCATGTCCATCTTTGGCGTATAAAGCCCATATTTCATAGAACGCCGGCAAATGATAGGAAGGGTCGGTCCATTTGTAACCGTCGCCTTCCGGCACGAAGCTGATCTGCTTATGCTCGATATTGATGAGGTTGTAGATATTTCCGGTGCCATCTTTTTTCCACATGGCATCAAGAATTCTTCTTGCTTCCTTGTAGTAATCAATGCCGGTATCATTGCCCCATTTATTACTTGCGAACAACAGACTCGTGATGTAGTACAGCTCGCCGTCTGAGGCTGATCCTTGTGAATTCTTTTTCAGTGTTTCAGGATTGATACTCCAGGCGAAGTATCCTTCCCGGGGACCCGACTGATGCTGCAGGTATTTCTTTGACCATCGCCATACACGATCAAAGACATCTTTCTTATCCAGCTGCACAGCGACCATCATTCCGTAAGAAAGGCCTTCGGTACGTGCATCGTGATTCTTCAGATCTGATACATAACCCATCGAATCACCTACCTGAAAATAGATACGGTTGGGACCCTCGAACAGGTCTGTATATGCTGTTGCCAGCTTTTTATCAATATCGGCCTGCCTGTATCCTGCTTCCAGGAAGAGGTTGCGGTATTTGCCTGACGCGATAGCCGGCTGACCGGCGGCACTTTTGACTGCCTTCTTTTTTTGAGCAGAAGCACCACCAGCCAGGAAAACGGCTAAAATGAGAGCGGTAATTAAACGATTCATAGGAGCAATATCTTAATTTTTGAAGAGCATAGGTGCCAGCACCTGAAGGCTGCGGCGCCATGTTTGGAACTCGTGACGGGTATTTTGCGAAACATAAGACACTGCATTGAAGCCCTGAGCCTTAAGTGCCTCAGCTGCTTTTGTTACTCCGTCAGGGTTTTCAAAGCTTCCGCAGCTCATAAATATGAGTTTCACTTTCGACTTATCCTTGATTTCTTCTGGCTTATACGTCCCCCCGCTCAATAGTGCATAGTGTGAAAACACATCAGGGCGGGCAAGTGTAATCGTATGGGTTTCGAAACCTCCCATCGACAGCCCTCCCATTGCGCGGTTTGCCTGGTTGGCAACGGTGCGGAAATTAGCATCTACGTAGGGAATAAGTTCATCCAGGAGAACGGTCTGAAAAGGTTTGATGTCAAAGCTCCTTAAGCCTCCGGCGCGAGGTCTGATCACGTTTGTCATCCCGTACGTCATCACAATGATGAAAGGCTTGGTTTTGCCTTCGGCAATCAGGTTATCCATTATGAGGTTTGCACGTCCCTGGTTAGCCCAGGCAGTTTCATCCTCGCCCCAGCCATGCTGAAGATAGAGTACGGGATAACGGCTGGACTTGTCTTTATCGTAGCCCGGCGGGGTATAAACAAACGCCCTACGGGATGTGTTCGTGCTTTTTGAAGGGAACAGTATCTGGTGAACATGACCGTGAGGAACATCCTTCAGGGCATAGAAGTCCTGATCATGCGCAGGAATTTCGATGCCACTTTCCCAGCGGGTTGATCCATAAAAGTTCAATGCTCCCGGATCGTTGAATATACCACCGTCAACAGTGAGGTGATAATAATGGAATCCTTCTTCCATCGGTCCGGATGTAGTACCTGCCCAGAGACTGTCAGTGACCTTTTTGAGAGGAGTTCCTCCTGATGTACCCCCCAGTCCGAGGCTGACCACCACGCTCTGCGCTTTTGGTGCCAGGATCTGAAAGCGTGCATATCCCTGAGAATTGACCTGAGGATACTGCTGATCTGGTTGATTTAAAGATGAGGGTTTGAAATCCTCCAGAATCTGAGTACTTGTTTGGGCATAGCTGACGCCAGTAAGCAGCAGCGATGTAATAGCAAGGGTTAATAAATTCCGATTCATTTGATTGGTATTTTGAGTTTATAAAATGGTTTGGTTCGGTTGATGCTTCCTCTACTTAAATATCTCCTGCAGAGTTGTTGCCAGATAAAGTTTGCAATTCATCCAGGTGTGGCCTCCGGGAACTATGTAGGTTTTAAGATTAAGTCCTTTTTCTTTAAACATCGAGATGTTTTGTTTTACACTCTCATACAAGAAGTCGTCTGTACCGACGCTGATCGTAAACAACTTTAGTCTGCTGTTCATTAATCCGGAGTCAGGCGACCAGTTAGCGAAATTATTCCTGAATTCCTCAGTAGCTGTATAAGGAGCATAGGAACATACATAAGCAAACGTCTCTGTGTTGGTAAGGCCGATATTCAGAGTCTGTCCCCCACCGACGGAAAATCCTGCGATGGCCCTGTGCTGTCTGTCTTTAAGAACCGGGTAGTTTGCTTCGATGAAGGGAACAAGCTGGCTCACGACATCTTTAGTAAAATCGGCCATCGGCTTAGGGCGCACATTTCCATACGGCATCACGATGATCATGGGCACCATTTTACCTGATGCAATCAGGTTATCAGCAATCAGGTTGGCGCGACCGACCTTTGTCCACGTCTCTTCTGTGTCTGAGCCTCCGTGCACGAGGTACAGAACCGGATACTTAGTCTTGCCGTTTACATCAAAGCCTGGTGGAGTATAGACCAGTGCTCTCCGTAGAGTATCCAGTGTAGTTGATTTATAATAACGATAGTCGATCTTTCCGTGAGGGACATTCTGTAGAGAATGGATCAGTGGTTTGCTCCCCGGGATATCGACAATGCTCCGTTTGAACCGCTCGTTAGCAAAGATGTAGGTATTGTTCGGATCAGCTAACTGTACATTATCAACGGTGAAGCTGTAAGGATAGACGTCGGGTTTAACGGGTCCGACAGTGACGCTCCATACGCCTGAAGTATCTTTAGACATGGAGGCAGGTTTCTCAAGAAATTCACCGCTCAGCATTACATTTTCGGCCGTCCGTGAGAAGTAGCGGAAGGTAACTTTGTTATCAGGATGAACTTCGGGTGAGTTAAGTGTCGGCACACGTTGTGCCTTTAAGCTACCGCCAATTAGGGTAATGAATAGTATTAAGAGATATCGTTTCATTCTGATCTATTTAAAGAGGAGTTGCGCAGTTTCTGCAAAATAGCTTTTCACATTCATCCAGGTATGTCCTCCCCCGGTGATCAAGCTTTTATAATTTACCCGCTTAGCCTTGAGAAAGTCGAGGAATTCTACGGTTTGGTTGTATAGAAAGTCTTCGTTCCCTACACTTACCCATAGCAGCTTCAGATCCTTATTGGTTTTGTCAGGATTTTCATAAACGTTGCGGTAGCTGCTCTCCATTTCGGGTGTGGATAGATAAGCGCTGTAGCAGCATATCCACGCAAATTGATCCATGTTGGCGAAGCCTGCACGCAATGTTTGTCCCCCGCCTCTTGAGAAACCACCTACAGCGCGGGCATCTCTGCTGCTAATGGTGCGATAGTTCTTTTCTACAAAGGGGATGAGTTTAGTCATCAGGTCGGTTTCGAACATTTTGGAACGATTCACCGCATCCGCACCCTCACGGGATATCAGATCAGACGGCTTCGGAAGTCCCTTCTGCTCTGCAATCCTTGCTGCAGGATTGCCGTAGGGCATGACGACAATCATCGGCTTTGCTTTACCGGAGGCGATCAGATTATCCAGGATAAAGTTAATCCGACCCACTTTGGAAAAGGTTTCCTCTGTATCGGTGGTGCCGCTTATCAGGTAAAAAACCGGATATTTCTTGGCTGCATCCTTCTCATATCCGGGGGGAGTGTAGACTACTATTGACCCGGTACTTCCTTCTATCGAGGGGTAGTGCTGGTACGAGACCGTCCCATGAGGGACATCAGTTACGGCATGGATCAAAGGCTTATCACCGGGTATATCCACCAGACTACCTTTGAACCGCTCGTTGGGAAAAAACTCTGCATTGGCTGGGTCCATAACATTAACGCCGTCAACAATAAAGCTATAAGGATAGATATCGGGCTTCACGGGACCTACAGTAACGCTCCAGATACCTGATGCACCCTTGGTCATGGAAATTGCCGCTTTCAAAAACTGGCCACTTAGCTTTACTTCTTTCGCATCTGGTGCCAGATAGCTGAACGTGACTTTCTTATCGGCATGAACCTGAGGTGAAATCACAAAAGGACCTGTTGGTGGTTGTCCCAAAGCAAAGAGGGACATACAGAGCATTGTTCCGAGGAACATCAGACGAATAAGAGGCTTCGTACTCATTAGATTGTGTTTTGTTTAGGATAAATTGGTTGTCTTTGCCTGGACCTTAGTAACTGAATAATTTCTGTGCAATAGTTGACAGATATAGTCTGCAATTCATCCAGGTATGTCCGCCGCCTGATATGAACGTTTCATGTTTTATCTTTTTGTCGTCGAGAACTTTGAGGTAGTCTGTAATTACAGGATAGAGCATATCTTCCTTCCCAACCCCGATCCAAAACAGCTTAAGGTTTTGGTTGGTGGCTGCGGGATTAGCAAAGGCCACCTCGTTATTACGGGAAAACTCATCCTTCAACATACCCGGTGCAAAGCCTACGACCCATTTGAATAAACTGGGATTATTGAGACCGAAATATAAAGAAGTGCCACCACCTCCGGAGAAACCAGCTATTGCCCTGCTATTATTGTCCGCTTTCACCCTGTAGTTCCGTTCTACAAACGGAATAAGGTTATTCATGAAGTCTTTTTTAAACTCTTGCAGGTTCTCCCAATTCCGGAGGCTTCCGGAGGATTTACTGATTTTGGGGTAAGCTCGTCCGTAAGGCATCACAATTATCATCGGCACCGCTTTCTTCTGCGCAATAAGATTGTCTAGTATGATGTTTGCGCGACCAACTTTTGTCCACGTTTCTTCCGTGTCAGTGGTTCCATGAAGCAGATAAAGTACCGGGTACTTTTTAGATGGATCCTGGTCGTAACCGGGAGGCGTATAGATCACAACAGGACGAGAGCCTAACTCCCGATCGTAGTAGTACCGGTAAGAAACGGCACCATGAGGCACATTTTGTATGGCATGCACAAGAGGTGTAGCCCCCGGGATTTCGACCAGGCTGCTCTGAAAGCCTTCATTCGGAAAAATATTGGTATTTGACGGGTCTGCGACCTGGATACCATCTACGACAAAGTTATAGGGATAGATATCAGGAGTTACAGGGCTAGTAGTGAGGCTCCATACACCCGTGCTGTCTTTGGTCATTGCAAGAAGAGCTTTTTCGAACTGCGCACTGAGTTTAACCTCCTTCGCCTGTGGAGCATACAAGCGGAATGCCACTTTGTTATCTGCACCTACCGTCGGTGAAACTATCGGCGCCCTGTTTTGGGGCTGACTTAGGAGTACCGTGGAAATGAACATTAAAAAGCATGAAAGCGCTACCGGTATGACTGTTTTTAGATTCATAGCTTCAATTTATAGTATGTAATTTGACAGTACGGCTGAAAGGTTTACTCAAATTTCAGCCAATCAACATCCACATCGCCTTCTCCTTTCAGGCTAACGAAGAGATGCTGAACGCCTGTTTTGGGGACATCCACTTTCTTTTCAATAAGTTTCCATGATGATGTCTTAGGGATCTGCACCCGCGCAATAACTGCTCCTGAAGGTGATCCCGTACGTATTTCTAATAACCCGCCCTTTGAAGAGGCAGCCATTACCTGCATAGATCGAAGCGCCTTTGAGCCGAAATCGACGCTATTATATTGCAACCATGCACCAGCCGATGCGAATTGAGTTTTCCATCCCTTAAATCTGTTAGTGGTATCAATAAATGCAACAGACACTCCTTTATCGCTGATCTTACTGTATCGATCAATTTGGATTTTACCCGATGCTTTGGTAAGGCCCACACCTCTGAAGGTAGGCTGAACCAACTTGATGGTTCCATCCGTATTGAAGCTTAAGCTGTCGATTCGTATGGAACGGTTCTTATCGAAGTTCGGCGACAGATCATTGGAATGATAGAACAGATACCATTGATCTTTGAAATTCAGCAGGGAATGATGATTGGTCCAGCAGCCTACAGGCGATTCATCCATAATGACACCAGTAAACTTAAACGGCCCCAAAGGGTTAGCCCCGATTGCATATTCCAATCTTTCCGTTTTGTTCTCCACATGAGGATAGGTCATATAGTAGATACCGTTCCTTTCAAAAACATAAGGACCTTCTTTCAAGCCTTTTGTCGGGAGATCCTGAAGGATAACTGGCTCCGAAGCTAGTTCAAGCATATTTTCTTTCAGTTTCGCTCCATAGATATTCCCGGCCGACCAGTACAGGTATGCCTGCCCGTCCTTATCTATAAGAACGTTGGGATCGATACCGTTAACCTTTTGAATAGGCTGTTCCTGTGGAACAAAAGGCCCTTCGGGTTTATCCGATACAGCTACCCCGATTTTGAAGCCTCTGCTTCCCTTTGTGGTATCCGCCGGCGTACTTGGAAAATAGAAGTAATATTTACCATTCCGGTAAACACAGTCCGGGGCCCACATGCTATAGCTGTCAGGCTTTACCCAAGGCACCTTATTTTGGTGGACGATTACTCCATGGTCTGCCCAATCAACCAGGTTATCGGAAGAAAATACGTGATAATCTTCCATGGCGAACCAGTTTGGGCGCCCCTTGCCCGGAACTGGAGGGATATCGTGAGAAGGGTAAACATATACCCGATTGTTGAAAACGCGGGCCGTAGGGTCTGCTGTATACTGGTCTGTAATGAACGGATTTTGGGCAGACAAGCTGCCGGAAAAAATCGTCAACACGAATAACAGAATTGTGGCTGGATGTATCTTAAGCATAATTACCTCTACTTTTTGACTGCTTTAGTGGTTGGTTTAGATTTAAGTAAGGAGAGCATTTGCATGCCGTATCGCTTACCAAGTTCCCGATATCCTGCGGCTGTAAAATGAAGGTTGTCTGGCCCGTCTTCACAACCACTTGAGGGAATAACATAAGAGTTGGGAATCGTTTGAGGTAAGGTGCCAATAATCTTATTCATGCTTGCGCAAATACCCCCTTGATCTGCATGTACAACTTCACCGGCGAGCAGAGGTACTGAGTTCGCCTTTAAATTCAGGTCGCTCAACAGGTTATCATAAACGGTCTTGACTTTCGACGGCCATTGTTCATCGTTGGTATTAGACTCGCCCTGGTGCATCAATATGCCTTTAATCACGCCTTTCTGAGCAGCGATCTTAGCCATCTCCACCAGACGCCCGTAAGGGTTGCCATCGTATTCTTTGACCATATTCTTAAGCCAATCAGGTGCTGAGGTTACATAGGATTCGTAGTTATCACGATCGAACAGCTCGATCTTGCAACCACCTACTGCCACGTTGATCACTCCAACACGAACATCTTTAGGGAGGTTCTCCACTAACGTCCGGCCGAAATAGTCCAAGGGCGATAATCCCGTTTTACATCGTGTAAGTGGAGGGACAGCGGTGTACCAGTTTCCTTTGGTTCTACCCAGATTGGTACAATCAATCGCTTCAAGCACCTGGAATCGAGGATTCACAATAGTATCTTGTGGTTCGATCTTCGCGGCACCTTCCATGTTCGACTGTCCGAAGGCAAGAAAAATGTAAAACTTGGGATCCTGAGAGAAGGCCTGGAAGTCAACCAATAGTAGGCCGAGGCAGGCGAGCAATTTGACGAGGTCTTTTTTAAAGTTCATTTTACAATTGGTTTATGTTTGACTGAGTATTTAAACAATTTACTTGCTTTCATTTAGGGGCTATTGCGCATAGAACGAATAAACCCTTCCAGGAACTGTGGCAATATCATACTCCTGTGTTTTCTTCAATTCCGGAACCTGAGGGTTAGCTTTTGCGGATATTACAGGTTTTGGTGTCGGTGTTATCTTATAAAATGGGTTTATGTTCTCTCCTTTTGCAAGTTTGAGGGCTCCAGAGCTCTGCTTAATCGGATTTGGCACCCTAAGGCGGAGATTTCCGCCGAGTGTAGACTTTACATCCAGCCTTACCAACCGGGCATTCTTCCACTCCATGTGCACGATTTCGAAACCTCCAATCGCACGTATACCTTCGATGGACCCTGAAGCACTCCAGGCGTCTGGGAGTGCCGGAAGTACGTGCACAGCGCCATCCGCACTTTGCACCAGCATCTCTGTCATTCCCGACGTGCATCCGAAGTTACCATCAATCTGAAACGGGGGATGTGCATCAAACAGGTTGTTATAAGTGCCGCCACCTCCCTTATTCACTCCAAGAGGTGTTAGTTGGTTCTTAATTAGCTTATAGGCATGATTGCCATCCTGCATTCTGGCCCACCAGTTCACCTTCCAGCCCATACTCCATCCGGTTGATACATCCCCGCGTTGCAGCAGTGTGTTCTTAGCAGCACTGAACAATTCCGGAGTACGGTAGGCTGATATCTGGTTTGAGGGAAATAAGCCATAAAGATGAGAAACGTGGCGGTGATTATCCTGAGGGTCATCAATATCATCCAGCCATTCCTGTACCTGTCCGTGCTGACCAATATGCATAGGCGCCAGACGATTTCTGGTCCTGATCAACGTATCGACAAAGGCCTTATCTTTCTTAAGAATCTCGGCAGCTCTGATAGTTGAACTAAATACATCAAATACAATCTGATTGGTCATCGTTACGCCTGCATCCAATGATGAGCCCTGATGTGCCTGAGGTGCGTTTTCGGGAGATTCATCCGGATTCACCACAAGGTATCCGTATTTGGGATGCTCCACAAGGAAGTCTACATAGAATAGCGCTGCGCCTCTAAGGATGGGATATATATCTTGAAGGAAGGCCTTATTTCCCGTATAAAGGTAATGTTCCCAAAGATGCTGACTTGTCCAGCCTCCTCCATGGGCCCAGGCGCCCCAGAATGCTCCGTCTACAGCACCCGTAGCTCTCCAGATATCCGTATTATGGTGAGCTACCCAGCCACGAGCGCCATACATATCCTTCGCAGTCTTTTGTCCGGCAACAGCAAGTTCTCTCACCATCTTGAGAAAAGGCTCATGCAGCTCGGATAGGTTGGTTCGTTCTGCCGGCCAGTAATTCATCTGGGCATTAATGTTGATTGTGTATTTGCTGTCCCATGCAGGTCGAAGGCTACGGTTCCAGATTCCCTGAAGGTTGGCTGGTTGTCCCCCCGGCTGCGAAGACGAGATCAGCAAATAACGACCAAACTGGTAGTAAAGTGCTGCGAATTGAGGATCATCAACAGAACTAAAGTTTTTCAAACGCTCATCAGTGGGGAGCTTTGCCGCTTCGGTAGGTTCCAAAGTAAACTTTACCCGGTTGAAATATTTCTGATAGGCCGATATGTGCGTTTTAAGCATTTCGGAATAGGGCTTTGACACAGCCTTGCTGAGGAACGATGCGGCCCGCTTTTGCTCATCACCTGAAAGATCGAGGTAGCTATTGAAATTAGTGGCAACCGAAATGTAAATGGTTGCGGAGTTTGCATTCGTAATGGAAATGGTGCTATCGGTAGTAGATGCTGATCCGCCATCCGGTTTAAACTCTGTAATACCCTTATATCGCACGAGGCCTTTTACTCCTTCATGGTCAATAGTAGTTCCGCTGAAAGTCAATTGCCTGGAACCAAGAGTCCGGACGCCAACCTGCGGCTGTGGAGAAGAATAAGATGCTGTGAAAGAAAGGCTCCCCGGCTTGCTGGCTGTTAGGCGGATTACGATGACCCGATCGGCAAATGACGCAAACACCATTCTCGTATATTGAACATCTCCAACGGTATATGTTGTTTTGCTAACTGCCCTTTCCAGATCAAGTTCTCTGTAATAGTCTGAATATGTATCATGCCCGGGAAACGACAGATGAAGTTCTCCGGCCGGCTCAAACATCTGTCCGTGCGATTGCTTACTGATGATTGCTTTATTCGCTAACTGCTCCGCCTGCTTTTGTTTACCTTCGAATATCAGCTTACGGATAAGCTCAAGTGAATCCAGTGCCTGAGGGTTATCATTACGGTTCGGACTCCCGCTCCACAGCGTATGCTCATTTAACTGGATAATTTCCGTCCCGACGTTCCCATAGACCATTGCTCCTAAGCGTCCGTTGCCCACTGGCAAAGCGTTCTCCCATATCTTGCCTGAAGGCTTGTTATACCATAGCTTCAATGGTGTTTGTCCACATATACCCTGCATACATGCAAGGAAGATTAACACGACCAGGGCATTACGATAGAAAGCTATTTGATACGGACTCATTCGATCTTGATTACTACTTTGAATTGTTCCTTGTTGTACTCTCATTCAATTTGTTATACAAGACTATCCCTCCCCCGGGCTGCATCTCTATATCGATTTGATTATTCCTAACTTCCAGATCCTTCTGATAGGGCTCTCCTTTCTTATTATCAGCGAGCATAGTGACTTTAGCTCCCGACAGCATCGGTACCTTAATCTTCTTGATAAGTGGTTCCTTACCTGCATTTACTCCACTTACATACCACTGATTTCCGTGTCTTCTCGCAAGAATGCAATACTTTCCAGGATATCCGTCAATAAACACGGTCTCGTCCCAGGTCGTAGGCACCTGTTTCATGAAGTCAATCTCAAAAGAGGGAACATCATTCAAATTGTTTGGTGTAAGACCGAACATCTGCACCGGATTCTGAAATAATACGGCTGTCGCCAACTGAAATATATCGGTGGTGAGCCTTTTGTTTCTTCCCTGGTTGCCTTTAACCAGATATCTATTCAAAAGAGTTCCACCAAACTCCATACTTCCCACTGTGTTTCTTATAAAGGGATGGAGCGTGGCGTTGTAGGCTTCAGCCTGTCTTATTCCTTCCGAAAATATCAGCATTTCAGACGCCAGCACAGCTTCGCTTCCTACAAAGTTCGGATACATCCTCTCCCAGCCTCTGGGCAAGGTCGCACCATGGAAAATAATCATCAAACCATAGTCATTCGCATCAGAAAGAATATCCTCATACAGTCTCATCGTTTCCTGTTTATCACCGCCGAAGAAGTCAACTTTCAATCCTTTAATACCGGTTTCCTGAAGCCACTTCATCTCTTTCTTCCTCTCGATTGCTGTGCTCATTTTATTTCTGGGACCCTGAGGAGCATCATTGAATGCCCCATTTGAATTGTACCATAAGAATACCTCTACTCCTTTAGTAGCCGCATATTTCACTAGCTGGCTCATCTTTTCTTTTCCAATGTTCGTATCCCACAGCGCATCCATCAGGATGTATTCGTATTTTAACTCAGCAGCCAGATCTATGTACTTCACCTGATCTTCATAGTTCATACTATTGTCCTGCCATACAATCCAGCTCCACGTTGAGCGGCCGTAACGGTATTTAACAGATGGTTCATAAAGCGGCTCCACGACATCAAACGGGATAGTAGTTTCAACTACAGGCTTCAGTCCGTCACCTACAGTGATTGTTCTCCATGGTGTTGCTCCGGGTAATGCAATTGCAGCTCCTGAACTGCCAAAACCATTGTTCTGCTTGATATCAGGATATTCAATCGTATAAATACCGTCTGGGGAGTATGCACTCAGGTGAGCGGCACAGTACAGACTACTCACACCGGTTTCAGAGAGTAATACCCAGTCTTTGCCACCGACATGAAAAAGTCCCGGAAATACATATCCGCCCTTACTGGTACTTTCGGTCATCGGAGCATCTGCGCTGTAACTGCTCTCGTAGCTTGGTGCTGTACGGGCGAATCCCGTCATCGGCTTCATCATCGGTGAAAGGAATGTGGTAGTGGAGGAGGGGAACTTAAATCCCGTTGCTTCCTGCTCAACAACACACGACATGGTTGGTGACCACGAAGGTATTTCATAGCGAAAAGCGATATCATTATTGCTTACCTGAAAGACCAGGCTTATAGCCTTCTTTTCTGCATTCTCAAGTGTTAAGACTACTTTATTTGCCCGATACTGAATATTCGACTTCTTAATTCTGTCTTGTGCATAATCCTTTGCAACATTGCTTTCTACCTTGCTCAAATATTTCATCTCTTTGGAAAAGTCTCCTGAATTGGTTTCAAGTCCAAGTGGAGAGTTCTCCAGAACCGTCCTGCCTTTATAAACAACAGAGTACATGGGAGTACCCTTATCTACCAGCAGATTAACCTTTAAATTTTTGTCAGGACTAGATACGGTTGCGTCTTGTGCATAGCTTGAAAAAAACAAGACGCACAAGGCAGGCATAATAAAAAATTTCTTCATCAGTAAGTGTGCGGCGGTACTTCTATTTAAACAGTACCTGTGAAAAATTATATAAATTGTTACGCCAAACAGGCCAGGTATGACCACCCGGATATTCGGTATAGGTGTATTTCAGGTTAAGTTCGTCAAATTTCGACATCATTGCCTTGCAATTTTCATAAGCGATGTCCTCTTTTCCTCCCATTGCTATCCAAAGGGACTTGACGTTAGAATTAATCTTCGAGTAATTATCTTTGATAAAAGCGTATTGAGGCCCTGATAATTCGTTCTGTCCGGCAAACCAACCTGAGCTAAAAACACCGAGATACCCAAACATCTCTGAATTTCTAATGCCTGAATGCAGCGTCTGCAAACCTCCCATTGACAGACCGGCGAGCGCTCTAGCTTCCCGATTTGAATCGGCCCGGTAGTTAGCCTCCACAAAAGGGATGACTGCTTTGAGCTCAGCTTCAAATGCCCGAAGTGCTTGTTCTCCAAAGCCAGCAGCTCCTACGTTACCGTCCATCATAACCACAAGCATCGATTTTGCTTTTTGAGTGGCGATCAGGTTATCCATGATTAGATCCGTTTTTCCCTGCGTGCTCCAACCTCTTTCGTCCTCTCCCCCACCATGGAGCAAGTATAACACCGGATATTTCTCTGCAAGACTCTTATCATAACCCGGCGGGGTGTAAATAAAGAAGCGTTTCCAGGAATTAGAAGCTCTTGAAAAATAGCGTTTCATCCGCACTTCACCATGAGGAACATCTTTCTCTGCATAGTAATCACCTCCTTCAAAAGGTATCTCGATACCGCTGGCCATTCTACCCATCCCATAGAAAGACTCACTGGCGGGGTCTGCCACTGGTACACCATCAATGAGCATAGAATAATAATGGAAGCCCTCGCCAATGGAATCTGTTATTGCCTCCCAGGTACCATCTTGACGCTTATGCATGTCGTACTTTCGGTTGAGATCTACCTGAACCTTTGTTGCTTCGGGTGCTTTAAGCTGAAATACAACCCGGTGATCTGGCAGTACCTGCGGATATTTCGCAGACCGGATGTTTGTGGAGGCGGGAAAGCCGAGATAGGTGTATTCAGAAAAGATCTTTTGATCCACTGGTTTAAAAAGAAGCTGAGAGAACATATACAGGTCGTTCTTCCAGACTTTGAAGTCATGGTTGCCTGGTTCGACATAGAAAATATGAGGTACTTTTCCTTTCTTAAGGTACTCGTGGGTACGCCTGCTGAAAGACATCAGGTTATCGTTGTCTCCGCAGGAGATCCAGAGTAGCCTCAATTTCTTTGCTGCCTCTGCAGGGCTAGGAACTAGCTGTTCGGGAACTTTGGTATTGGGGGCAGATGAGAAACCACCGACCCATGCAAACGTATCCAAATTGCCTAAGCCAAAATTCAAAGATTGTCCTCCGCCCATCGATAACCCTGCTAAGGCCCGGTTTTGACGATCCTTTTTGACCGGATATTGTTTTTCAATATAAGGTATAAGATCATTTAACAGATCTTTTTCAAATGTGGCAAAAGCCGCAACTTTTTCAGGAGCCATGATGTTACCCGTCGCCGCGTCATCTTTCATTGCTCTGCCATTTGGAAGAACGACGATCATGGGCTCCAACTTTCTTTCAGAATAAAGATTGTCGAGGATGACATGCGGTGTACCATTGTTGAACCACTCCTTTTCATCTCCCCCGATGCCGTGAAGTAAGTATAGAACCGGATACTTTTTGCTTTTGCTATAACCCGGAGGTGTATAGACCAGGGCCTTTCTAACAGAGCCCACTGTCTTCGATGTATACGAAACGGTATCGATCTTTCCGTGCTGGACATCAGACTTCGGCGAATCAAAGCCTTCAGGCGCCTGTTTAGACCCAGGTTGCGCAACCAGCACACCCGTAACGAACAAGAGTGCAACAGATACAAAAATAGACTTCATACATTCAGGTTTATAAAACTCAATTGGTCTCGGGAACAGGCCCGCATATTCAAAACTAACATATCCGCGCGTGCGACCGGTTACAGATATGAACAAAAACATAGCAGATTTGTCTAAATCCCCTTGTTTGACATTTATCCTACTCTTTTGGACGAGCAGATCATCCTCACACCGCTTTCTTAAATAATTTAGTTCTCCTTATCTACAATGCGGCATTCGGAATGTAACAGGGGGTTCTTTCCAAAACAACGTAAACCAATTACAACCAATTAACTTAAAATGACAATAGAACAGATGGACATTTTCCCGAACAATTGTCTCAGTGTTCGTGACGGATGATTACTTTAAAAAGTTCAACATCCGCCGACGGCTTGTAGCCACGGCGGGCAAACTAATCAAACCAAAATCTACAATCAACTCAAAATTATGCTAAAACTAAAACCAAGCTCTGGAGCTGCTCTAGCTTCCTTTGTAGTAATTTTATTGTTGTTTTCCCCATGTTGGGTAAAAGCGCAGAACAACGAAATCACGGTGACTGGTACCGTGAGAGACACTTCCGGTGCCTTACCGGGTGTGAGTATTAAGGTAAGAGGTACCCGCATTGGAGCGATATCTAACTCCGAGGGAAGATACCAGATCAAGACACCATCTACGGCAGTGCTCGAATTTACGAGTATAGGATATGCTGTTCAGGAAGTGCCCGTTAGAGGAAGAACCGTCATTAACGTCAGCTTAAGATCTGATGAGAAAGCGCTGGACGAGGTCGTCGTAATCGGTTATGGTACCCAAAAGAAGGTGGATCTGTCCTCATCAATCGCCACCGTCGAAACAAAAGACCTATTGAAGACACCTGGAGGTTTTCAAGCCGCTTTGCAGAGTACGGTTCCCGGGGTACAAGTGAATTCCGGAACCGTAAGAATCCGTGGAGTTGGCTCCATCAACAATACAGATCCTCTTTATGTGGTTGATGGAATGATCGGAGGTGCCGTGCCTGATGATAACAATATCGCCAGCATTCAGATCCTGAAAGATGCCGCATCCAGTGCCATTTACGGATCTCGCGGAGCGAATGGTGTTATTCTGATCACCACCAAACGAGGAGCGCAAGGCCCGGTAAAACTCGACTACTTCGGATATGGCGGAACAAAGACAATTGCCAATAACGTGGAAATGCTGACCGGACAACAGCTGGCTGAGCTGATCAACGAGGAAATGTACAATCAGAACCCTTCGAGGAGAGATTATCTCGCTGCCTTATCTAATCCGGAAAGCATCGGACAGGGATATAACATGGTAGACGCATTACTCCGCACCGGATCTTATCAGAAGCATAACTTCTCTATAAGTGGTGGAAATGAAAATTCGACTTTCAGAGTTAATGGTATCTATTCTACAGATAAACCTATTTTGATAAAAGAGAACTCCAAGAACTATGGAGCGCAATTTATCTCCGACTTCACTAAAGGGAAACTAAAGGTTGGGGAAACGGTTACCTTGAACTTTAACTCCCGTAATTGGAGTAACAAAAACTTAATTGATGCCCAACGCTGGTCGTCTACATTGCCTCTCTACGATTCTAATAGCTCTACCGGCTTCTCAGGAGCAGGAAACGGAACAGACGTAGCGAGTGCGCTCGCCAACGCATACCTGAACGACAACAATAATGAGTCATTCTTTGCTAATGGAAACATCTGGGCATCCTATGAGTTCATACCCGGCCTGAAATACAAGTTTAACCTGGGACTCGATCTAAACAGAGGACGGGAGCAGGGTTACATATCCGCTTATTCAGTAGGACAATATCAGAACCATGACCCTGATGAATTAAATATCTCAACCAGTCAAAACAACAGGTGGTTGTTTGAGCATACGTTATCATACGACAAAATGTTCGGCAAGCATAGCATCAGTGCGTTAGCTGGTATTACATCCGAGGAATCGAGATATAAAGCTGTTAACGCAGGTGCCAGGGCACTCCCTAGTCCTGATTTGCTTATTCTGGGCCTCTCTACCCTTTCTTCCTCTCGTGTCGTAGGATCAGGAGTGGGTCAATTCGCCATGTATTCCATGCTTGGACGTATCAACTACAGTTACGAAAGCAAGTACTTACTTACGTTGAACTTTCGTCGTGACGGTTCTGCAAACTTCAGTAAGGCTTATCGTTACGGAAACTTTCCTTCTGTATCTGCAGGGTGGCGTGTGAGTCAGGAAAACTTCATGAAGAATGTTGGATTTATCAGTGATCTGAAGCTAAGAGGAAGTTACGGCTTACTCGGAAATTCCGATATCAACCAGTATCAATATCAGAACACGGTTAGCTTTGACCGCGTATGGTACTATTTAAACAATGAGATGGTTACCGGGGGACTTCCTTTGAACCCATCAAACCCGAATGTTAAGTGGGAAAGTCAGTATTCAACTGACCTCGGCGTTGATCTATCCTTGTTTAAGAACAGAGTCTCTTTAACGGTCGATTATTATAATAAAAAGACCGAGGATATGTTGGTAAACGTACCGATCTCGTATGTGGCTGGCTATATTGATAACTTCCCGATTCTGAACGCCGGAAGTATCCGCAACCGTGGTTGGGATATTCTCGCTACCTATAGAAACTCCAGTCAGAACTTCTCATACTCTGCTTCTGCAAACCTTTCGCTTGTAGATAATGAGGTGTTGAGTCTCGGAAATAACAATGAAATATTATTCGGAAACGTCAATCCCGGTGGTGAAAACGTGACAAGAACCGCAGTTGGCCGTTCTATTGGTGAGTTCTGGGGATACACAACAAACGGGCTTTATACATCCGCAGACCAGCTTCAGCAGGACAAGGCATTTGCACCTAACGCAGCCTTGGGAGATATCCGTTTCAGAGACCTGAATGGCGACAATGCTTTGAACGATCGTGATAAGGCATTCATCGGAAGTCCGATACCTGACTTTAGCTATGGCTTTAACTTTGACGCAAGCTATGCAGCCCGGTTTGGAACACTGGATTTCTCGATGATCTGGCAAGGCGTTCAGGGTAACGAGATCTACAATAACAGCAAATATTGGGGAGAGGGTATGTACCATTACTACAACAACTTTGCTACTACTCTTGATCGTTATCGTGCAGAAGACGTTGTTTTTACCAACCCTGTTTCCGGCGCAACAACACGCTATCCTAAGAATGTTAACACAGATATTCCCCGGGCAGTATTGGGCGATCCAAACCAGAACCTGCGTGCATCAAGCCGCTTTATCGAAGACGGTTCATACCTGCGCCTGAAAACATTAAACCTGGGTTATACCTTCCCTGAACAGTTTGCCAAACGCTTCAAAGTTGACCGTTTCCGTGTGTATGTAGGAGCAAAAAACATACTCACCTTAACGAAGTACTCTGGCTACGATCCTGAAGTTGGATCGGATGATGCAAGATACAACCTGAGCCGGGGTATAGACGCACAAAGACCTTGGGGACGCACCTTCCCTAATTCAAAAGAATTCTTCCTAGGAGCACAGTTTACCTTATAATTTCTAACATGAAAACGACAGTAAAAATTGGTAATATCATCGCGCTGGCACTCACGCTTTCAGCAGGGTGTAAGCCGGATTTGGATCTATTGAATCCACAGGAAATATCTACAGAAATCTACTACCGTACTCCAGAACAATTAGAGGCTGCCATTATCCCTGCATATCAGGCACTGATCGGCCGGGTTCAGGGAGGATATGGACGCTCGCTATATTACGAGCTTCTGGCTCCGGGGGACGATTTCGATCACACATTCAAATGGGAGCCCATGTACCAGGATACATACAATACTCCTGCAAGCGATGGCATGGCCTCAGGAACCTGGAAAGATCTATGGAATGGTATATTGGCCTCCAACCTGGCAATCGACAAGATCACCACGTTTGAAGGTGAAATTGATGAACAACGAAAGAATAGAATGCTGGGCGAAGCTCATTTCCTTCGTGCGTTGCACTACATGCATATGGCTGCTCTGTTTGGCGAGACTGTGCCACTTATCGACAAACCAGTATCTTCCGACGCGGACTACTACCCTTCTAACTCAACTAAGGGTCAGGTTTACGCCCTTATCATCAGTGACTTTAAGAAGGCCGAAGAACTTCTTCCGGTAAGAAGCGTCCTTTATGCCAATTCTGGCTTTGTAGGACGAGCTACAAAAGGTGCTGCGCAGGCCTATCTGGCGAAAGCCTATCTCTACCGTCCGATACTTGAAGCGGGACAGCGGGCTGAGTTTGGCGAAGCCGAAGCTGCACTAAGGAGAGTAATCGAAAGCGGTGAATACCGTCTTGTTGATCAGTACAGACACAACTTCCTTTCGACCACAGAAAACAACGCGGAATCTCTCTTTGAAATCCAGATGTTTAATGGCCCAAGTTGGTTGGGAGGTGATTTATCAGATTCATGGCGCTGGCAGGAAATAGGAATATTCGACGGTACTGGAGGTGCCTGGTGGAATCTTGCACCAAACAAAAAGACGTATGATGAATTTGAGCCCGGTGACCCGCGTAAATACATGACGCTCTGGTGCGATAATGGCGCTTATTTCACTCAGTTGGACGGTAAGGTTACCAAATATGACGACTGGATGAAAAACCTGGCAACCGACAAGGATCTGTATGGAACAAGGAAGTACTGCCCGGATGTACAAATACCAGATTTCGACAATGACAACAATGACAGGCTCTTAAGATATGCTGACGTTCTACTGATGTATGCAGAGTGCCTCAACGAAAGAGGTGATGTACAGGGAGCAAAAACCTATATCGATATGGTGAGAAGACGCGCCAATAATGTTGTACCTTCAGAGCAGACCCACCTGTGGTACCAAAAGTCTCCAGGAACTATTCCGACTGTTGACGGACTGCTCGCAAAAGACACAACTATTAATGGAGTGAGGTTGAATAATATCAAAAACATCATCGCTCACGAGCGCTTTGTAGAGCTTGCAGGGGAGTATCAAAGATACTTCGACCTGATCAGATGGGGAATGGCAGATCCAAAATGGCTAGATCCTTTGAAGCAACAAGGCTGGACTGAAAAAGCTACCTACTATCCTTTCCCTCAGTCGGAACTGGACAATAACAAAAATCTAACGGGTAATGCTATGAATAACTAAGTAGCGACCGTTAATCAAATAAAAAGCGGCTGTATCGAGTGATGCAGCCGCTTTTATTTGATTAGTCCTAACCTATCCTCCACACTTATCAGCCACCCACCCTGCTTTTCATGTACGGCGATCTCTGCGACTAAAGCCTATGTTGTTCCCCATGCGTTTCTTAATTTATTACTACCATAGAGCACTTAGGGATATGGAACCAACGAGAAAGGTAAGCAGGATAAATCCGGGAGGCCGAACCTCGGTGTATAGACACGTTAGCTGAACAACGAATCCCTTGATCTGCTGTTAGTATAACAAGCGCATTCTGATATCAATGCACATCGATTACCGCATTAATTGATATTAGAGATATTATTCTCAGGTACAGGCACTCCAGGAAAAATCGAAGACAAGGTGCTCCCATTGAAACTGAAAAACCAAAGAAAGCATGAAGTTCAGGTATAATGCCTTGCAAAGGCAATACAATTGACTCCCGGTAACAGGTATGCCTATTTACTAAAAGAGGGTGTACTACAAAATAATACACCCTCTTTTGACCAATAAGATTGCTTCAGAAAAACATTAACGCTTACTACAAAACAGTAACCTGAACTTTCTTCAGGTCCTTGTCTGCGGAGCTTGTTCCATACAAGATTTCATATCCTCCCGGCGTAATATCCATTCTGGTTACCTCTTCGTTAAAAAACTCAAAAGCCGAGTACGGCAGGCCGATCTTTTCCACAACTCCTTTTCCTGCAGCAAGCTCAACCTTGCTGAACCCGCGGAGTGATTTGAAAGGGCCTTCCTTATCATTGATCTTACGAACATATACCTGAATCACTTCTCTGCCATTTCGTTTCCCCGTATTCTTCAACGGGATACTTAACTGTATGGAATCGCCTTTGCTGATTTTCTCCTTGTTGATCTGCGCCTTCCCAATCGAAAACGTAGTATAACTTAGTCCATAACCGAAGGGGAACTGAGCATCAGACATGAATCGATAGGTTCTTCCCTTCATCGAGTAGTCTTCGAAGTCCGGAAGTTGAGAAACGTTCTTATAAAAGGTAACGGGCAGCTTGCCAGAAGGATTAAACTCCCCAAAGAGCACCTCTGCAACTGCTTGACCGCCTGATTCTCCGCCATACCAGGCTTGCAGGATCGCATCACAAGATTGGGTTTCCGGAACCAGACCGATTGCAGAACCGGAACAATTTACGAAAACCACTTTCTTACCTGCCGCTTTCAAAGCCTTTAAACAGTTTCGCTGAACTTCAGGCAGCTCAATATCGGTACGATCTCCACCCTTGAAACCAGGGTACGATACAGGCATTTCTTCCCCCTCCAGGAGCGTTGAAAGTCCGCCAACGAACACAACTTCATCTATCCCCTTTAACTTCGCCAGCAAGGCGTTAAAATCGATATCCAGCTCCTTACCAAAGTCGAATTCGAGATTGGCCTGCCAGTTATTTAGCTGACCATAATGTATCTCAATCTTATAGGTTTTGCCACGTTCCACTTTGTAAGGAACCCTCGACGGCAGAGTCCTCCAGTTGTCGTACTTCGCCAAAGAAACCCCATTCACTAACAACTCAAAGTGTCCCGTAGCGCCGAACTTGAATACAATCTCTTCAGTTTCAGGCGCTGTAAATTCAGCCTCATATTTACCGGAGAAGCCTTCGAGCCTAACCCCCGGGGCAAACTCATGCTGACCCGCTGTTGTAAGCTTTACCGGCTGGGTAATCGGCCGCGATGTCACGATATTACCTTTCATATCAGGACTATTCCAGTAAGATGCCTTAAAGCCAGGCTTTCCTTCCATAGTAATCTTCGAAAAATAACTTTGCATTACCTTGTTCTCAACCAGATCACAGGCTTTATCATAAACTAAATTATCAGCTCCAATCTTAGACTTGATTCCATCCAGAATGGTAATTGTTCGAATGGGAGTTCCATTGTAGTTTCCCCATAGCATAGGCTCATCATTCGCGTTAGGTCCAATAACAGCGATCTTTTTATTCGACCGTAATGGGAGAAGCTGATTTCTATTTTGTAACAGTGTCATCGATTCAAGCGCCATCTGCAAGGCCAGCTTGCGATGTTCAGCATTGTTGACTACCGACATCGGAATCTTCGACCATGGGACTAGGGCATCGTCGTCCATGTCTCCAAGATCAATTCGCGCCATAATGACACGTAAAAGACTGATATCTAACTCTTTTTCTGATAGAAGTCCGCGATTTACAGCATCAGGCAAAGCGCCGTAAGCATACTTTCCCCAAACACACTCCACGTCTGTACCAGCCAGCACACCCTTCGCTGCTGCGTGAACGGTGTCTGAGGATACCTTGTGGCTTGTAAAGAAATCGGTTATTGCTCCGCAATCAGATACAACGAGATGCTTGAATCCCCAGTCATCCCGAAGGATGGTATTCAGAAGACGACTGTTACCGCAGCAAGGCTCATCATCAAGACGCTGATAGGCACACATCACCTGTCTTACGTCTGCGTCCTGCACCAAGGACTTAAATGCCGGAAGGTAGGTTTCCCACAGATCTCTTGGAAGTACATTATTCAAATTCAATTCGTGGCGACTCCATTCAGGGCCTGAATGAACAGCAAAATGTTTGGCACAAGCAAGCAGCTTCTTATATCTGGATTCCTTCGGTCCCTGAAGCCCATTCACAACTGCAACGCCCATGCGTGACGTTAGATAAGGATCTTCGCCATACGTCTCCTGCCCCCTTCCCCATCGCGGATCCCGAAAGATGTTCACGTTAGGTGTCCAAACAGAAAGCCCCAGGAATCTCCGCCCTTCTTCTCCTTTCCGTAAAGCATGATGATATTTGGCCCGCACTTCATCAGATGTTGCATCAAATATGCGATAAATGAGGTCATCATTGAATGAGGCCGCCATGCCGACAGGCTCCGGAAAAACAGTCACACTATCGGTGTTGGCAAATCCATGCAACGCTTCACTCCACCAGCTAAACTTCTTGATGCCCAGCCTGGGGATCGCCTGCGACTCGTCCATCATCAATGAAGCTTTCTCCTCCAAAGTAAGACGCGAAATGAGATCTTTTGCTCTTTCTTCAGATGATAAAGCGGGGTTCTTGAAGGGAAGTATCTGCCCCGACACCTGATCAGCGATTAATAAGAATAGTGCATAACAAAATAGTCTGACTGCCTGAGTAGCCGACATGGTTGTAGAAGGTCGTTTTGCCATGATTCAAGATGGTTAGTAATATTTCTCGTCGTCTATAGTGTACCATGCCAGAAGATCAACTTCAGCAGCTATAAATGTCCGACGAAAGGCCATTCGAAAGTATAGAGAAACAATCACGTCCAGTAGCAACAATGTCTAAAAAACAGGAGAAAATGTCAAAGCTTTCTCCTGATTCATACTGCTCATTCATCAATCAACCGGTTGCAATTTCCTCTTGTTTGTGATATACTCTGAAGGCACGATGTTGTATTTGGCTTTAAATGACCTGGCGAAATAGTTAGGCGTTGAGAAGCCGACATGATAGGCTATCTGCGCTATGCTCATGTCACTTTGTTCAAGCAAAACAATTGCCTTTTCCAGCTTAACGGATCTGATAAATTCAACCGGACTCATACCTGTAATCTCAAGTATCTTGTTGTAAAGTGAGGCTCTGCTCATACAGAGGCTCCTCGCCATGGCTTCTACTGAGAGCTGAGGATTATGAAGGTTCTCTTCAATATAGACCAGAACCTTGTTGATAAGTTTCTCATTCTCCGACTCAATTTCCACACTTGCGGGTAGCACCTTCACCTGTTTTACATAGGTTTCTTTTAACTGCTGATTCAGCGCCAACAGGTTTTTCAATTTGACATTCAGTACCGCAAAGTTAAATGGCTTGGTCATATAATCGTTGGCACCCGATTCAAGGCCGCGTATCTGTTCGTCTTCCCCCGTTGATGCTGTCAGGAGTATAATAGGAATATGACAAGTCCGTTTATCTGCCTTCAGCTTTCGACTGAGCTCAATTCCGTTCATTACCGGCATGTTTACATCACAAACGATGATGTCAGGGTGTAGAGAAAGCGCACGCTGCCAGCCTTCTTTGCCATTTGCAGCATCATATATACGATACTGTGACTTAAGATTATCTTTTATATAAAACCTGAAATCATCATCATCTTCCACGATCAGTATAGACACAGATATCCCAGCCGCCTTTAAGTGATCGTCTAATAGTTTCGCCTCAGCATTTTCTGAGATAGCCAGGGCTTTGTCTTCCTCTGCAAGACATTTAGGTTCAAGCTCCTCCAGGCTAAACGGCATCGACACGATGAAGCTGCTACCTTTCCCCTGGCGGCTATTCAATCTAATCGTTCCCCCATGCATTTTAACGAACTCCTTAACAATGGAAAGACCGATACCCGTTCCCTGGTTAAGTACGGCCGTGCCGGGATCATGCTGAAAGAAACGTTCAAATAAGCGCTCCTGCGCTTCCTGCGGAATCCCTATTCCTGTGTCTGATACCGTCATATCCAGCACGAGTCGCCCATCTGAATCCAACTGTTCAGCCGCGCTAATCCTGACTTGTATCACACCACCCTCCTGAGTGAACTTAAAGGCGTTTGAAAGTAGATTGAAGAGAATACGTTCCACCTTATCATGGTCAAACAGGACATTTGCACTGGCGATGTCCGACTTAAACTCAAAAGATATCTTTTTCCTGCTGGCAACATCCCCAAATGAATCAGCTGCATCACGAATGAAAGATATAATCTCCCCGGCACGAAGCTGGAGCTTCAACTCTTGTTCTTCCATTTTCCTGAAATCCAGCAGCTGATTGACCAAATTCATCAAGCGGCGACCATTTCTCCTGATCATGGTCAGCTGCCAGGCGTATGCCGGTTCTTTAATCTTTTCGATCAAAGTGTCGACAGGGCCCACAATCAGCGACAAAGGAGTTCTGAATTCATGACTTAAGTTCGTCAGGAACTTCAGCTTCATCATGTCCATCTGATGCAGATGCTCCGCATGGCGTCTTTCCTGTTCGATGAGTTGTCTTGCCGCTATCCGCTCCTTCTCCAGGGCAAACTTTGCTTCCAGCTTTTTAATTCCCCGGTATCGTATCCAAAATACAATAGCTAGCACACTAATTATATAAAAAAAGTACGCATAGTTCGTGCGCCAGAACGGCGGAGAAACATGAATGAGAATAGAACGCCCCTTTCGGTTCCATACGCCGTCATTGTTACTTGCCCGCACTTCAAATGTGTAATCTCCCGGGTCAAGATTCGTATAATATGCTGTATGCTCCTTTCCTGCTAAAACCCAACCCCTATCAACACCTGTGAGACGGTACTCGTACCGATTCTGCTCGGAGATGGTGTAGTTTAAAGCCACAAAACTAATCGAGAAATTGTCTTTATGTTTTAGATCTATTTGTTTGGCCAGTAATACAGACTGTTTCAATGGACCTTTATCGGATGGAATTACTACAGCGTTGTTAACCTTCAGCCCTGTGAGCACTACTGAAGGGATATTTCGATTAATCCTCAACATAGATGGATCAAAAAGATTGAACCCTTCCTGCCCACCGAATAAAACGGTTCCATCTCTCAAACACAGACCAGAGCCAAGAACAAATGGACTGTTTTGTAAGCCGTTATGATGAGTGTAGTTCTTAAATTTTTTGCTCAACGGATCAAAGCTGCTGATCCCGCCATTAGTACTTACCCATAATCTTCCGCTCTTGTCTTCAACGATCTTCTGCACAGCGTCGTTGGCAAGGCCGTCCTTTTCCGAAAAGTTGATAAACTTCCCAGTCTTCCTATTTAAAAGATTGATGCCCCCACCGTAGGTACCCACCCAGATATTGCCACTTCGGTCTTCATGGATACAGGTAACATAATCACTCGGCAGACCGCTTTTTTTCTTAGTGAAAAACGAGAACTTCTGTGTCCGTACGTTCCAGACGGAAATTCCGCCTCCAAAACTTCCTATCCACATATTGCCGTTCCGATCTTCTTCCAGCGCCCTGATCACAGGATGTGAGGGAGAGCCTGGATCTTCTGCATCAACTGGATTGTTAACAAGCTTCCGGATCTGACCGCTTTCAGGGTTATACAGATTCACACCTCCCCCATTCGTACCGATCCACACCTGGCCTTTCCTGTCTTCCCGAATACAAAATACATCACTGAAATTGAGATCAGAGGGTCGGCTCCCTTTAACGAGATGTTTTTGCTTGCCTGATGAGAGATCAAGGATATAGACGCCGTCAAGAAAAGTCCCCACCCATAACTTAGAATCTTTCGCCATCTCCAGCGCGAGCACAGAACTCCGCCTCGGCAGATTAGCGTAATGAGTAAATGCCCCGGTCTTCAGATTGAATAAATCGAGTCCTCCTCCATCCGTACCCACAAATACTCCCTTCCCCGGGTATTCTGCAAAAGACGTCACAACGGGTGCGCTAAGTCCATCACTATCAAAGGGGTTGCTCTCTACTCGCTTGAAGTTCGTGCAGTTTGGATCGAATTTACTAATTCCCCCCTGGAAGGTACCGACCCAGCTTATTCCATTTTTATCGAAACAAACAGAACGTATAGACTTAGATTTCAGACTGCTTTCATTCCGCCTGTCTGCCCGGTATTTATAAACAAATCCACTGTCAACGCTGACGATGTTTAAACCGTCCTCTGTACCAAGCCAGACCAAACCATTCTCAGCAACATTCACGCTATACACAATGTCACTACTGATGCCTGATTCCCCACCACCATTTTTGTGAATCGTTTTTATTTTCTTCCCTGTGGCAGAGAGCACATGCAAACCTCCCTGCGTAGCTACCAGAATTCGTCCCTTTTTATCCTCTTTAATCGACAATACAAACGCAGAAAACTGCTCTGATGGCCCTGTTGCTGAATATAAAAACCGCGTAAAAGAATCTTTTTTCTTATCATATCGATACAAACCGGTATTTGTACCGATCCACATCGTCTTTCTTGAATCTCTGAAAACAGAGATCACGGTGTTCGACTTTAATTTTCCAGCCGCTGCACTATATTGATAAGCTCGTTTAATCTTGAAGTTTTTGCGGTCTACAACATGAAGCCCACTGTAAGAAGCAACCCAGATATCCTCACTGCCATCTTCACTGATCGAAGTTACGGCAATTCCAAGCTGCTGGTTGTTGTGCTTACCAAGATCGATGAACTCGTCTTTGTTTCGATCATATACACTTACCGAGCCACCGTTCGTGCCTATCCACAAGGTACCATCCGAATCCTCAAATAACGAAGTGACGTGATTTGCTGTTAGGGATGTCTGACGTTTATCGATATGCCTGTATACTTTGAAAGATGTACCATCAAAGCGGTTAAGGCCGTCATCCGTGGCCACCCACAAAAACCCAAAGTGGTCTTTCAAAATCGCAAAGACAGTATTAGAAGACAGTCCGTCTCTGGATGTAAATGTCGTAAAACTAAGATCAGGCCGGGTCGCGAAGACCTGCGCTGAAAATATAAGACCAAACACCAATAGCGTTATCTTATAAAGAAATATATTCTGCTGCATGTAGAGATCTTGTCGATAGTATAATTGGCTTGTATAAAGTTAATCATCCTCAGACATAAGGAGAAACATTATCTGATAATATTCTCGCTCAACCGCAACAAAGATCATATCAGTTTTAACGGGTGGAAGCACAGGCCTGACACCATTCATCCACACAATTTCATTCCTCAACATCGATACAGTACAGCACAAAAAAGGCCCTTCCAGGGAGGGCCTTTTACGATTAAATAGCGCGAATCAACAAACCGCTTCAATGGCGGACAAGACAACAGCAATTCCCTCGGATGCACACTGTAGCATCAGGAAAGCTGCAATGGCTTGTCCTTCCGCTTAAGGGTAATATATTCTGAAGGCAACATATTGAACTTCGCCTTAAAGGCGCGGGCAAAATAATTCGGCGTAGCAAAGCCAACAGCGTAGCATATCTGACCGATATTCATGTCACTTCTTTCAAGCAATACCGCCGCTTTATCGAGCTTCACAGAACGTATAAACTCAACTGGCGTTTCCCCGGTCAATTCAAGAACTTTCGTATAAAGAGAACCTCTGCTCATTCCAAGATGTTTGCTCAATCCCTCTACAGACAGCTGCGGACTGGTCAGATTCGATTCTATATACTGGAGTATCTTTTCCAGGAACTTCTCATTTTCTGATTCAACAACGGGTTCAGGGGCAATCATCTTAATCTGCTTGCTGAAGGTGCTCTTCAGTTGCTGGTTCTGGGTCAGCAAATTCCTGATCTTCACGTGCAAGATCTCGAAATTAAAAGGCTTGGTCATATAGTCACTCGCACCCGTACCCAAGCCAATAAGCTGGTTCTCTTCCCCTGTCAACGCAGTGAGCAAAATCACAGGAATATGACTGGTCCGCTTGTCCGCTTTAATTTTCCTGCAAAGCTCAATCCCACTTACATAAGGCATACTGATATCAGAAACGACCAGTTGCGGATGGGATGAAAGAACCTTTTGCCATCCGTCCTTACCGTTCGTTGCTTCCACCACCTTGTAATAGGCGCTTAGATTATCTTTCAGATAGAATCTGAAGTCTTCGTTGTCTTCCACAAGAAGGATAACCGGCAGGGAGGCAGACTCTGGATTTTCCACAAGCACAGGCGACGTCGCTTCGTCTGCATGCTGCTCTTCGTCTGCAATGGTACTATCCTCAATCCTGCTTAGTGGCAGATGAACCGTGAACATCGAACCTTTCCCTGCAATACTCTGGACCTGAATAGTTCCACCATGCATTTTTACAAATTCCTTCGCGATCGAAAGACCTATACCACTCCCCTGATTGATAACGGAGCCGTCGGTTTCTGTCTGAAAAAACCGGTCGAAAATAAGCTTTTGTTCGTCCTCTTTCATTCCAATACCCGTGTCTGAAAGACTTATCTGCAGGCCATCCATATCCTTGATTTTCAGGGATATTTCACCACCTTCGTGTGTAAACTTGAAAGCGTTCGAAAGTAAATTGAAGAACACCCGCTCAATCTTATTGCAGTCAAATACCGTGAAATAGCTTTTCACGTCGCTGCTGAAACTGAAGTTGATACGCTTCCTATCTGCCAGATCGGTAAAAGATTCCGCAACTTCCTTCAGAAAACCGACGAAGTCCTTCTCTTCAGCATGCAACTTCTGCTCCTTATCCTTGATGTTTCTGAAATCAAGCAGTTGGTTGACCAGATTAAGCAGCCTGCGGCTATTCCGTTTGATCATTTGCAGCTGTTGATTGCGCGGTGAGTTTGTCTCCTGCTGAATCAACTGCTCTACAGGCCCGACAATCAGGGAGATCGGCGTGCGGAATTCGTGACTGAGGTTAGTCAGAAACTTGATCCGAAGCTGATCAAACTCATGAAGCCGATCCGACTCCCGCCGCTCCTGCTCTATCATTTGCTGAACCTGCAAACGTTCTTGTTCCAGGGCAAAGCGATTTTTCAATTTGCGTATCCCCTGTCGTCTGATGAGAACGAGAACAGCAGCAATAACTAAAACATAGAACAGATACGCCCAATACGTCATCCAAAAGGGCGGATGAACAACGATCTTAACAGAGGCAACCGGTGTAGTCCACTCGCCCGTGTCACTTGTGGCCTTCACATGGAAGGTATAGCTTCCCGGATCCAGATTGGTATAGATTGCTGTATTGGAAGGGCCTACAGCGTTCCATTCCTTCTCAAAACCGTCCAGCTTGTACGAATACCTGTTCTCATGAGGAGAAGTGTAATTCAGCGCTACGAAGCTTAATGAAAAGTTCTGTTTATAGTCCAGGTTTATCGTTTTCACCACAGCAATGTCTTCACTGATCGGCGAGTCCTCTGAAGGCCTGACACTTTGGTTGGATACCTTCAAATCTGTCAATACTACCCTTGGGACACTTCTGCTGGCATAAAGATCACCAGGATGAAAGTAATTAAACCCGTCTGTACCGCCGAAAAACAATCTTCCGTCACGGAGACGAAGTCCCGCACCAATCACAAAAGGACTGCGCTGTATTCCGTTATAGTGTGAATAATTTTTAAAACGTTTGGAAACAGGATCAAAACTACTGATTCCCTTATTGGTACTTATCCATATTTTTCCACTTTCATCCTCCAGAATCTTGTAAATCACAGCATTGGCAAGACCGTCATCTTCAGAATAAGTGCTTGCTTTACCCGTTCCCAAATCGTAGGAACTTAGACCAGCAGTAGTTCCTATCCATATACGTCCATCGCGGGCGCTGTACAGTGAATAAATGTTATCGTTGGGAAGCTTAGTATTGCTCTTGGTGATCAACTTGATGTATTTGCTGATAGGATTATATACTGCTATACCTGCACCATTTGAACCCACCCAAATGTTCCCCTCTTTATCTTCCTCTATTGCTCTTATATAACCGTTGAGCTGAATTCTACTATTCGCATTGTTATTAAAATGGAGAAATATTTTACTCTCCGCATCAAAACAATCAACTCCCTGTCCGTTCGTTCCCACCCAGATACTACCACGACTGTCCCTCTTGATGCAGAAAACGTCGCTTCCACTGATATTCTGCGGGCCGCTTCCTGCCTCTACATGCCGTACATCGCCCGTGCGGGAATTCAGGATGTACAATCCCCGGAGATATGTCCCTATCCAAACATCTGAATCAGACTTTTCCATCGCCAATATCGACAGCCCTTTAGGTGCAGAGCTACCCAGAGAAATATGCCGGAAAACGCCTGTAGTTAAATCGAAAGAATTTAGTCCGCCTCCATCTGTCCCCACATACATCTTGCCCTGTTCGCCCTCAGCAAACGAGGTAACCACCGAAGCACTTAAACCACTCGGATCAAACCGGTTACTCTGCCGAAGGTTAAAAAATGCAAGATTCCTGTCGTACTTGTTAACCCCTCCGCGGAAAGTGGCCACCCAAAAAATCCCTTGTGAGTCTATAAAAATGGATTTAACCGATTTCCCAACCATGCTAAAGCGATTGCGGCCGTCATGCTCTACCCGTGCAACCTTACGTGTTGTGGGATCAAGTATGTTCAATCCATCCTCCGTTCCCACCCAGAGTTTACCTGCGGGGTCGGATGCCAGTGCGTAGACAATATTATTGCTTAATGTTTCCTCATCGAGCGCATCATGATAATAATTATCAAATCCTTTCCCATTGATCTTCAATACACTTAATCCGCTGTTCGTACCTACCCAAACGTTTCCTTTGGCATCTTCGGAAATAGCAGAAATCACGTTCCCTGACAAGCTCGTCGGATCGCTTGAATGCAGGTATTGCACCAGCGTCCCTTCCCGGGGCTGATAAAGATAAAGGCCCCTTCTCGTCCCGAGCCACATCCGGCCATGGCGGTCCCGGTAGAGATGCATCACCGCTCTGGAACGAATCAGGTCGTGGTCTACTTTCCTCTTTAACTTCAGCGGCGTCATGGCCCCGGTCTTAGGGTTAACCACATTTAGCCCTCCGTACCCTCCTACCCAGATATTGCCGCTCCTGTCGCTGCTGACAGCAGTTATTGCCATATGCTGCGTCTCACGATAATTAGTGAAAGAATCCATCTTCCGGTTATAGAGAACCAGCCCGCCTCCGGTCGCAACCCATAAATTACCCGCACGATCCTCATAAAGCTGCAGGATTTCATTCGAGGATATACTGGTAGAATCTCCTCCTTTATGACGATAGACGGTAAATTTCTGACCGTCAAACTTGTTTAATCCGTCATCTGTACCAAACCACATGTAACCAAATCTATCCTTAAGAATAGTATTCACCACATTGGAAGAAAGTCCCTCTTTACTACTGATGTTAAGAAAATTGAGATTTCCTTTTTGAGCGACTGCCTGATAGGGCAGCGCCAGAAAAAGGACAAGACGGATTACTGCTCCAAGTTTTCTTAAAGTCATAAATCGGCGGAATAATGTTTGAAAGGAAAATCTGTTTCTATTTCGCTTTAAAAGTCTCGTCATTACCACTGTATCCGAACCACTTGTAAGAGGCCGTATTATCAGAGGCTGCTCCGTCAGAAGTGGCGTACATCGCGAATAAAGAACCTACGAATCCACCTGCCACACGTGTACTCAGATACTTGCCATCTAATTCACCTTGCAACAGGTTCCATTTATCTTTTTTTGTCGCAAACCAGAAAGAGTATTTGTCTTTCGCAGCTGTAATCTTAAGGAATAAAGGCCCTGACGATGCTGGCAATGCTTGTTCCTTGATTAACACCATGCTCTTGCTTGAACGCTCGGCTTTATACAACTGCACAACAGGTTTACCCTTGGATATCGATTTACAGATATAGTAGAAGTGCGTTTCATTCTGGAATATCATCATCCCTGCCTTTTCGTTTTCCTTCTTAGCGGCGAAGCTTAACTCCGTAGACGCCTCACAGGTGAGGTGCTGCTGACGTCTTCCTATAAAGGCCGGATTGCCCTTACCCATAGCTGTTTCAGGCAACAACTTCATCGTTAGATAGTCTTTTTTCTTCTTTAAGCTATACCAGGATGTGTCCAGCGTACGAAGAAAAAGAAATTCCGAATGCAAAGTATCTTTGAAATCTATCGTATAGTTAAAATTTCCGTTCAGCGGTAATGATCCGGGATGTTTGTACTCCTTCCAGTTCACAGGATACTCATATAATACCTCCTCGTGATCCGGATTGATAACCGGCCAGCCGTCAATCCATTTTACCGGAGCGATAAAGGTCTCGCGACCGGTATTGTAATAGTCTCCTTCGTATGGTCTCACTGCAATGAAAATCGCGTAAGTATTCCCGTCGGGTCCTTCAACTAAATCAGCGTGCCCGGTAGATGTGATCGGATTTTTCCGGTTAGGATCAAGGTGACGTTGTGTTAATATAGGGTTCTTCTCATAAGGGATATAGGGTCCTTTAACATCTTTGCTTCTCAGGATTACTTCCGAGTGGTTCACGGCTGTTCCACCCTCTGCAGCCATTAGGTAATACCAGCCGTCTCTTTTATAAATATGCGGACCTTCAATCCAAACCGGTTTTGTGCTGATGTCTACTCCTCCATTTACCAGCAGAATTTCTTCTCCCTTAACCTGGAGAGTTTTCTGGTCAAATTCGTACATCCGCAGTGTTCGGTGTCCATCGTACAAAGACTTATTTTCCGGAGGATTACTGTTGTAAATGATATACGCTTTCTCTCCTTCAAAATAGAGCGATGGATCAATTCCATGCACCTCTTTGATCCAGACAGGGTCGCTCCATGGACCCGCGGGATTCTTGGCTGTTACTACAAAGTTTCCGCCGTTATCAATATCTGTACAGGTCACATAAAAAAGACCATTATGGTAATTGATTGCTGGTGCAAACAAGCCCCTGCTGACGGTCTCTCCCATGAAGTCCATCTGAGAAGGTCTGGATATCACGCTACCGATCTGCTTCCAGTTTTTCAGATCCCGGCTATGCAATACCGGAATACCGGGAAAATAAGAAAAAGTGGAGTTGACGATATAATAGTCCGGACCAACTTTACATATAGCCGGATCAGGGTAAAACCCTGAAAGAATGGGATTGGGTAAAGTGGTCTGTCCGTAACCGGACAGGAAAAACGATGTCAGAAATGTGCAAAGTAAAATGGAAAAACGGTTCATAAATGGTCAGGTGTGTTCGGTTAATACTATCTGAACATAAAAGTAGCCTAACATTTGATAGGATACTTGCCATTTTTGTTGGAAATGATAGTACAAATGTTCAACACGACCGAACCACAGGCCAATCATATAGAAAATATCACTCTAAAGAGAATTATACGACCCGAATAAAAAATTTCCGTTCAGCTCCATTCCAGACAGAGAGGAGCTGAACAGAACACTCTATTTTATTTTAATACACCAAGCTCCTTGCCAACTTCCGTAAATGCGGCAACCGCTTTCTCCAGATTTTCGCGGGTATGTCCTGCGGATAACTGTACCCTGATGCGGGCTTGTCCTTTGGGCACAACCGGATAAAAGAATCCAATCACGTAGATGTCCTTCGCCAGCAGCCTGCTGGCAAATTCCTGTGCAAGTTCTGCTTCATAAAGCATGACCGGAACGATAGGGTGTTCGCCCGGACGTATATCAAATCCGGCAGCAGTCATTTGCTCTCTGAAGTAACGGGTATTCTCTTCCAGACGGTCGCGAAGTTCTGTCGTTTCCGACAGCATATCCAGCACGGCAATCGATGCTCCAACAATTGATGGCGCAAGCGAATTCGAGAACAGATAAGGACGGGAACGCTGTCTCAACATCTCAATGATCTCCGCTTTTCCGGATGTGAAACCACCCATCGCCCCTCCAAGAGCTTTGCCCAATGTCCCGGTGATGATATCCACCCGGCCCATTACTCCCCGGTATTCGTGTGTGCCTCGCCCGGTCTTCCCGATAAATCCGGAAGAATGACTTTCATCAACCAGTACAAGCGCTTTGTATTGATCTGCAAGATCACAGATCTTGTCCAGCTGAGCGATGGTCCCGTCCATGGAAAACGATCCGTCCGTAACAATAATCCGGTGTCTGCATCCCGCACTTTCGCGTAAGCATCTCTCCAGATCTTCCATATCGTTATGTGCGTAGCGGAACCGCTGCGCTTTGCAAAGCCTGACGCCATCGATGATCGATGCATGATTCAGCGCATCTGAAATGATCGCGTCCTGTTCATTGAACAGAGGCTCAAATACGCCTCCATTTGCATCAAATGCTGCAGCATAAAGGATCGTATCTTCCATGCCCAAAAAGGCGGCGATCTTTTGCTCAAGCGTCTTGTGTATATCCTGCGTGCCACAAATAAAGCGCACAGACGACATGCCATAGCCATGTTCATCAATAGCCTTTTTCGCCGCTTCTATCACCTTGGGATGGGACGAAAGTCCCAGGTAATTGTTCGCGCAAAAGTTCAGCACTTCTGAAGACTCTGTGGTGCTTATCTCTGCTCCCTGGGCAGTCGTGATAATCCGTTCTTTTTTGAATAAACCGGCTTCTTTGATCTCGGCCAGCTCCTTTTCCAGAACAGGCTTTAAAGTTTCATACATATCTTTAAGATTTTATACAGTAACCTTCATTCCCTTCAACATCTCATCAACCATCGCTTCCAGATTAAACCGGGGCTTCCATCCCCAATCCTGCCTGGCCGTCCGGTCGTCAATACTTCCCGGCCAGCTCTCAGCAATTTGCTGGCGGAAATCGGGTGCGTATGAAATCCTGAACTCCGGAATACGCTTCTTTATGGCGTCTGCGATCTCCGCAGGCGTGAAACTAAGTCCGGCAAGATTGTAAGATGTGCGTACGGTAAGTTGATCCGGGTGTGCATCCATCAGTTCCAGAGTCGCTCTGATCGCATCATTCATGTACATCATCGGAAGTGGTGTATCCGCCTCAAGATAGCAAGTGTACTCGGCATGTTCAACTGCCTGATGGAAGATATCAACGGCATAATCAGTAGTACCCCCGCCCGGAGCAGCAAGATAGCTGATCAGTCCCGGGAAACGCAGGCTCCGCACGTCCAGACCGTACTTTTGGTGATAGTAGTTGCACCAGTATTCACCGGCGCACTTACTGATTCCATATACCGTCGTCGGTTCAGTAACCGTTTGCTGCGGACAATCTTTTTTAGGAGAATCAGGGCCGAACACAGCGATACTGCTTGGCCAGAAAACCTTCTCCAAACGCGCCTCCACCCCGATATCGAGCACGTTAAGCAAGCCCTGCATATTGATCTGCCAGGCAAGCTGAGGATTCTTCTCACCTGTAGCCGATAGCACGGCCGCCAGGTGGTAAATCTGAGTGACACTCTCCTCCTTCACAAGGCGGGAAAGATGATCTTTGTCCAGAACGTCCAGCTGAACGTAAGGATGCCCCGGCCCCGTATTGCTTTCAGCACTTAAGCGGTCGCCGGCGATGACCTGATCATTCCCATACTGCTCGCGAAGTGCCTGGGTCAGCTCGCTTCCGATCTGACCACATGCACCAATCACTAATATTTTCCCTGTTTTGTTCATGAATCTATTGTGTTAACATCCGCGCCATACAATTGTTCGGATATCAAAATCAATGCAAAACTCATAATTACCAGCATTTAATCCTATAACTACCATTTTAATCAGAAAATTATCCTATCATCCGGCCTGAAATAGATCAATTATGCTGAGATTTACCGCCACACAACACACATAGCAGAATTTTAATCTCTTTATGAACCTCGACCCAACGGATATCAAAATCTTGGAGCTATTGCAAAAGGATGCAAGAATGACGATCAAACAGCTGGCTCTTGAACTGAAAAGATCACACACTCCGGTCTTCGAACGGGTCAGGCGCCTCGAGGAAAAGGGCTATATAAAACGATACGTGGCCATCGTAGATCGGCGGATGATCGATAAAAACCTGATCGCTTTCACTCATGTCCAGCTGAAGGAGCATTCACAGGAGATCCTCAGCTCCTTTGAAACGGAGGTGATCAAATTCTCTGAGGTAATGGAATGCTACCACATGACCGGTGCTTTCGACTTCATTCTTAAGATCGCCCTGAAAGACATGGATGCTTACCACGAATTCCTGATGGGTAAACTGTCCAAACTCCCAAATATCGGAACCCTGCAGAGCTTGTTTGTCATGTCTGAAGCGAAGAACGAGACCGCTTACGAGTTGGGAAGCCTCTAAAGGCCCACCCCGCTTGCCGCAAACATTTAAGAATGCATGTGGTTATCTTTTTCAACATGGGAAAATTCAGCATCTTCTTTGCGGCAGCCTTGCTGGCTTTTGGTCTGACTAGCGGTGTACACGCTCAGATAAATCCACCCGTCGACTCTTTGAAGGCTGATTCCCTCAACGCTGTGTCTACACCGGTGATCCCTGCCTATTCTTCCCATTATGATGTAGGTGATCTGATCCGCGACGTTTTCCGTCCCGGCAGACCCGCCAAGCCAGCCAGCGAAAAATCAGGTATCACCATGATGCCCAATGTGGCATACAACCCCAGTATCGGAGCACAAATTGGAATAAAGGCCGTTGCCGGGAAGGTGCTCGGCAAAGAAAAATCTACTTTAATGTCCGTAGCGGCTACCTCCGCATCTGCAACAACGAAGGGAATCCTCTATTTTTACATCAGCCACAACGTCTTCACATCCGGAAACAAATGGAACCTTCAGGGTAGCCTGATTGCAGCAAAAACGGTAACCCCCGATTTCGGATTAGGGATCGGTACCGCTGCAGGATCAACTGAACTGGATGAGATCCTCTCCAATCCCGGACGTACGGGCTATGTTCTTCACGCTGAATTCTACAATTTCCGGGAAAAGGTTTATAAACAATTGTTCAAAGGGTTCTTTCTCGGTGCCGGTGTATCCTTCGATATCCGGAGAAATGTAATAGACAAGAACACCAGCAACGAACTGACTCCTTACAACATCTATAGTGACCGTTATGGATTCAAAAGGGATAGCTACACATCCAACGGACTTCTGTTCAACGCACAGTATACGACGCGGGATAATCAGAACCGTGCCTACAAGGGAATCCATGCCGACCTCGGTATCCGCGCCAATCAGAGCTGGATGGGCAGCTCCAGGAATGCTCTTCAATTAACATCAGACTTCAGGAAGTACTGGAGCCTCTCCCGACGAAACCCGGAACACCTCATCGCCTTCTGGAACTTTGGTTCTTATGTGCTCAGCGGAAAGCTCCCGTATCTGGAACTTCCGGGAACAGGTAAAGACCCGAGCGGACGTAGCGGCAGAGGCTATACCATCGCTTATTTCAAGGGGCCCAGGTACTTTAGCTCCGAAGTGGAATATCGTTTCCCCATTACGAAAAACAAATTCCTGAGCGGCGTTACCTTCTTCAATATCCAGTCAGCCAGTGATGATCTGGGCACTAAGTTGTTCGACAAATGGCAGCCGGGCGGCGGCGGCGGACTCCGTGTGCTTTTCAACAAAGCAACACGGACCAATCTTTGTATCGACTACGCCTTCGGCCGTTATGGCAAACGTGGACTCTTCCTCGGATTAAATGAAGCGTTCTAGCTGATTTAACATTCCTGCCTGACCCGCCGGCACTTTCAATATCTTTGACCGATGAAGTCTGCCGTCTATAGCTCTAAATATTTTATCACGATAATGGTAGTGGTCCTGGTGATCTTTGCCGCTATGGCAGTCGTTCTTGAGCATAAATTCACGTCAAGGACAGAAACGATCAGGGAAGACATTGCTTCTCAGAGCTTCAGGACCACCACACTGATCATCCATAATGAATTCAGCAAGGTTTTAGCGGGGTTGAATACTGCAGAAGAACTCGCCGCGCAGCTCAGAAGCCAGGAAGATCTTGAGAAAGCGATTCCTGCGTTTACAAAGCTGTTGACTAGGCAACAGGACGTGACTGACGGCTGGTATGCGATAGTACGAGGCCCCGACACGCTTATCAGGTGGATTGACAAGCGCAGCAAAGCAGCGAGACCAGCCGATCGGGTACTGAAAAGCTGGATTAAGGAAAAAATAAAAATGGACAGCCATACGGCTAAACGATCCGGAGATATCATCAGGATAGCCGACACCCTCCATTGGGTAGAAGCCGCCGGGCACCGCGTTCCTGGCGTTGCTTTCTTCTTTGGGATCGACATTAACCTTCAGTCACTTCAGCGGCACCTCTCAAATACCGAAGAACGGATTCAGGCCATATCCACCATTGTGGATAACAGAGGTTACTACATCAGCTCACCTGAGCAAGAACTGGTAGGTACAAAGGTGCCTGACTCGCTAAAGCGGCTTAACGGGAAGACCCTGATGAAAGATAAGGTCAGTACCTACGAAGAAAGCTATTCCGGCTATCTTCGATTGCCTGTAGACCGTTTCTATACGCCGTTTAGAGTCCGATCTATGAACTGGACGTTGATTGTTGATAGCCCACTGTTCCTGGCCGTTGAAGATACACAAGCGATTGGAAGATACATCCTGGTAATCTTCGTCGCCAGTGCGTTGATCATCCTCCTACTGATCGGCTTAGCACAGGCCAAATGGCAGAAGGAATTCATGCTGCGGCAAGAAGCAGAAATGACCAAACAACGTCTCTCCCTCGAAAAGCAGGCTTTAATGCTCACCACCGAAAAGCAGAAAACAGAGAACGCTCTCCTCCAGCTCGATAAACTTAAAGAGAAGGTCGATCCTCACTTCCTGTTTAACTCTTTAACATCCCTGAACGCGCTCATCGAAGAAAAGCCCGAATTGGCCAAATCATTCGTGGTGAAGCTCTCGCGGGTATACCGCTATGTCTTAGATCCTCCCGAAAGCGGACTTGCGACGCTCTCCCAGGAGATGCGCTTTGCTACCGAATACTTTTTCCTGCTGCAGATCCGCTTCGGATCATCCCTGGTCCCGCTAACAACGAATATCCGGGACGAACACCAAACAGCCCTGCTGCCATTCATGAGCATCCAGATACTTCTGGAAAATGCCGTAAAACACAATATCGTTTCAAAAGCCAGTCCACTTCATATCCGCATCGAAAGCCTCAACAACGGTATCATGGTGACAAACAATCTCCAACTTCGTCAGGATCAAAGAGCTTCCGGCAAGCACGGACTGAAATACCTCCGGAAGACTTTCACGTTTTTCGGAGTGTCTGGTTTTCAGTACGAAATTACCGGTGATACCTTCGTTTGCTTCCTCCCCTTCATCAACAGCGAGGATATACTCACTCCATAAATAAGCGGTTTCACTCCCTAAAACTGCGGCTTCGTTCCTGAAGGTTTCCAAAAACGCGTATTAAGCATGATTTTGGAGTATGATTTTGGATAAGAAAGTCGCCAAGACAATACTCATTGCCCTTTTTTTATTATCATATAATACACAGGGATTTGCGCAAACATCAAAGAAATCTCCCAAAGTAAAGAACACAAAATCTTCATCCGGGGCAGCGAAGGATAGCAAGGCCGACAGCACCGGCAGCAAGGGTCTCAAGAACTACTCTGAACTTTTAAAGAAAGCGAAAACATCTGAAGGCCTCTTCAAGGTTCACCAGATTGACACCGACTACTATTTCGAAATCCCCCTTGTCCTGCTCGACAAAGATTTCCTTGTGGTGAATAAAATATCAACCGTCCCTCTGGCGCTTAACGAATCGGGATTAAACAAGGGGATGAACTTCGACAATAAAGTCATCCGCTTTTCCAGGAACACTCTGGCTAAAACCATCTGGGTAAGCACCATCGTTCCCCAGGTAGAATCGGCCCCTAATGATGCGATCACCCGTTCGGTTCGCGACAACTTTACCGGGTCTGTGATCGAGTCATTCAAAATAGAAGCATACTCCCCTGATTCAAGTGCTGTCGTAATCAAGATGAACCGGGTGTTCGACGGTACAGACAAGAGCTTTAATGATGTCTTTACTGACATCGGGCTCGGAACATCGCCAAAAACATCCCTGTCAGGTATCGAACGCATCAAAACCTTTCCGGAGAATATTGTGGTGCGCGCACTGCTCAGCACCCGGGTTACAGAGGGACAAAGCAGCATCCCTGTAAGCGTCACCGTAACAACCAACCTGGTTCTGCTGCCCGAAAAACCACTGCAGCCACGCTTCGCAGATAAGCGGGTAGGCTTTTTCAGCGTGCCGCGCTGGTACTTTTCCGATACGCAGCACAAGATGGAAAAGCGGGATCTGATCACCCGCTGGAGACTGGAGCCAAAGCCCGAAGATCGAGCGCGCTATCTCCGCGGAGAATTAGTAGAGCCAGCTAAACCCATCATCTATTATATCGACCCTTCCACCCCACCAGTATGGAGAAGCTATATCAAAGATGGCGTAACCGACTGGCAGAAAGCTTTCGAGCAGGCCGGCTTCAAGAACGCTATCCAGGCCAGAGAAGTAACGGATACAACCGACTATGATGGAGATGATGTACGTTTTTCTGAAATCACCTATGCTGCTTCTCCAAAATCAAACGCCATGGGTCCTTCCGTTGTCGACCCACGTACCGGCGAAATCCTGGAAGCAGATGTAATCTGGTGGCATAACGTCATGACTTCGCTCCAATATTGGATGCGGATACAAACAGGCGTAATCGATACAGGTGCCCGCGGCAATAACCTCTCAGACGGACGCATGGGTAACGCCATCCGCTTCGCTTCTTCGCATGAAATCGGGCATACGCTCGGACTGAAACACAACATGAGTGCTTCTACATCCTTTCCAGTCGACTCACTCAGATCGGCAAGCTTCACCAACCGCATGGGAGGAACCGCTTCGTCTATTATGGATTACGCCCGCTTCAACTACGTGGCCCAGCCTGGAGACAATGTAACGAACATTACACCACAGATCGGTCTGTACGATAAGTACGCCATTGAATGGGGATACCGCTGGCTAGATACTTCCGACCCTCGGGAGGAGCTTCCCGTATTGCATAACTGGATCAGAAAACATCAGCATGATCCTCTTTACCACTTCGGTGAGCAGCAATCCATGACCAATATTGTTGATCCGCGCTCTCAGTCGGAAGACCTTGGCGATGATGCAGTAAAAGCAAGCCGCTATGGATTAGCCAATCTGAAAAGAGCTATTCCCCAGTTGATCAGTTGGTCGGCCTCCAACGACGAAGATTTCTACCAGACAGGTAAGCTGTACATGGCTGCTTTGTCGCAATGGCAAACCTATGCTGAACATGTCATTTCTAACGTAGGGGGTTATTACCTGGAGAACCCCGTTAAGGGAGATGGCAAAGACGCCTATACTCCCGTGCCAAAGGAGAAGCAGCGAAATGCTGTTAATTACATCAAAGAGGAAGTCCTCCATATGCCTTCATGGCTGTTTGATGCTGAACTTCTGAAAAAGACATTCCCTATAAAAGACACTCCTCTGGGGCCTTTTGAATATGGTCCATACAACATGCAGCGCGAATATCAATACGGTCTGATCTACAGCCTGTTTAGCGATGAACGCCTGTTAAGAATGCTGGAGATGGAAGTCATCAAAGGCGAAAAGAATGTCTACACAGCTGCTGAGCTATTCAGAGATATCCGGCAGGATATATTCAAGCCGACCACAAAGGGGAAAGCACTTAGCATTGCAGAAAGAACATTACAACAGAACTATATCGATGCACTTCTCGTAAGCACAGATAAAATGCTGGAGAAAGTGACGAAAAAAGGATTACAGGCGGACGGCGAGTCGACTATGCTCCCACACACATGTAACCTCGGAATCGGGGAAGACAAGCACGAAATCGCGGAGAATAGCCTCCGTAACATCCACGTGAGTTCGATGAGCCGTACATCAGCAATATCCAGCACTAAACGGGGAGAATTGCTGCGCGTCCTTTCGATCCTTGAGACAAACAAGAGATCCTCTCACGAAGCGACAGCAAATCACTACCAGGATCTCATCCTGCGGATCCGCCAGAGCTTGCAACTGAATAAGAACTTTTAATCCATACACACACATAATGAATAGATTTCTACTTTTATTATCCGTTCTGCTGAGCTTTTCCCTCCCGGGCTACAGCCAGAACCAACGCACCGTAAGCGGCCTTGTTGTGGACGCTGAAGGACTACCCCTGCCGGGAGCCTCCGTCTATGTCGACAAATCCAGCATCGGCGAAGAAACAGGTACTCCGGGCCTCATCCAGAATTCCGCTATCGGAACGACTACCAACGTAGAAGGTAAATTTACGCTGACAGTACCTGAAAGCACGCCAAACCTCCGTGTCAGCTTTCTTGGCTTTAACTCAGTCCTTGTGAGCATTAAAAACAAGAACAGCGTAAGAGTTGAACTTAGCAGCAATGACAACGCGCTTCAGGAAGTTACTGTAAACGGTTACACCACCATATCAAAAAGAAAGAACACCACAGCCGTATCGGTCGTTGAATACGAAAAGATCCGTCAGGCAGGTGTTTCCGGTATAGATCAGATGCTGGAGGGACAGGTTGCCGGTGTTGCAGTAAGCACTATAAGCGGTGGCCCCTCTGCAGCTCCAAAGATCCGCATCCGCGGAACGGTATCCCTGAATGGATCACAGGATCCCCTGTGGGTGCTTGACGGAATTCCGCTCGAAGGAACCAACATGCCAAATGTCTATGATAAGGATAACATCGACGAACTGCGCAACCTTCCTATTGCTGGAATAAATCCTGATGACATCGAAGACATCACTATCCTAAAAGATGCAGCGGCTACGGCCATCTACGGTGCACGCGCAGCCAATGGGGTGATCGTTGTGACTACCAAAAAGGGAAAACAAGGCCCGATCGTTGTGAACTTCAATGCCAATACATTCATCACCGACCGCCCCGACTTCAGCAAGCTGAATCTGATGAACTCCAGCGAGAAGGTGGACTTCGAACTTGGCCTCGCAGCGCGCACAGACCTCGATTACCGTCAGAATCAAGGCTCCGTCGCCCGTATCCTCAACAAGAATAATGAATTTTACAAGTTCCAGGATAAAGGTTTCGCAGCATTAAGTCCTGCAACTCAACAGGCCATCAATGATCTCCGTGCTAACAGTACCAACTGGGGTAACGAACTGTATCAGACTTCTGTTAACCAGCAATACGGACTGAGCTTTTCGGGCGGAACTGAACAGGCTACCTATTACCTTTCTTCCGGCTATTACAACGAGAAAGGTACTACAAAGAGCACAGGTCTTGAGCGATACAACGTCACGCTGAAGACAGACTACAAGCTGTCTGATAAGCTGACTGTCGGCGCCGCTTTATTCGGCTCCCAGTCTAACAGAAAAAGCTATCTGACCGAGACATCAGCATTAACCAATCCGACCCAGTACTCAAGGAATGTAAACCCATATCAGCAGGTTAGAAATGCTTCGGGCGCCTACGAGTACGACCTCGACATCTTCGGAACGAGCAATTTTTCCGGCGACGTGTACATTCCTTTCAATATGGTCGAAGAGAGAGAGAACACACGCTACACACTCAATAACAAGAGCCTGAAAGGGATCGTAGACCTGAACTATAAAGTTTATAACGATCTGAAAATCCGCTCTGAACTTGGCATCCAGGTCGAGGAGATCGGAATCGAAAAGTTCGGATCCCCGGATTCTTACTACGGTCGCAAGTTTAGAGAAGACAGCCGCTACTACAACTCCGCAGCGAAGCAATACCAGTACTTCCTGCCTCAGGGCGGGATCATCCAGAACCAACAGACATCCTTCTTTCAGTATAACTGGAAAACCATGCTGGAATACTCCAAGGTCCTGGCTGAAAAACACGAGATTGAAGCACTTGCCGGAACGGAGCTCAGACGGAATAACAAAGACGATATCATGACCAAGGGCTTTGGTTTCGACGAAAGGACCTTAACGAATCAAAACATTGTATTTCCTAATGCAGATTTTGCGACTGATTCGAGATACAGGTCTTATCAGAAGGCAGAAACCGAGAATGCATTTGCATCCTTCTTTGCTACCCTATCGTACACCTACGACAGACGCTATACGGCTTATGGTAGCATCCGCTACGATGGTTCAGACCTTTTTGGCGTAGACCCGAAATACAGATATCTCCCCATTTACTCCGTTTCGGGAGCCTGGAACGCCAAAGAAGAAGCATTCCTGAAAGACGTGTCCTGGCTGTCTGCCCTGAGACTGCGCAGCTCATACGGACTACAGGGTAATATCGACAAGAACACCTCGCCGTTCATTGTCGGTGCATATGACAGAACTTCCATTCTACCAGGTGGTAATGAAACCATTATCAGTGTCACGAGCCCGCCGAATGACAAATTGAGATGGGAAAGAACAAGCACCTTTAATGCAGGCTTAGATCTGGGCCTGTTCAACAACGCTGTTCAGGTAACCCTCGATTACTACAACAGGAACAGCAGGGACCTGATCGGCTCAGAGCAACTACCTCTGGAGACAGGCTTTGAATTCACACAGTCTAACTTTGCACGCGTAAACAACAAAGGTCTGGAGTTGAGCATTTCAACACGCAATATCAGCACAGATAAGTTCAACTGGTCAACAGACTTTAATATGGCCCGCAACAGGAGTAAAGTTCTTCGTGAAAAAGTAAGAGATAATCAATACACACCATCCCGCGAAGGCTACCCCGTAAATGCGATTTTTACTATTAAGACATCCGGACTGGACGAGAACGGCTTACCTAAATTCGTTCAACAAAACGGTGAAGCCGTTTCCCTGGAAACATTTTACAAGCTGTATGATCCTTATGCGGATTTCTTCCCGGGTATGCTCACCCAGAGTGCACTGACCGCCAAAGAGTACCAGGGCTTATTCAGCTACGCGGGAGACGGAGACCCTAAATACGTTGGAGGTCTAATCAACCGCTTCAGGTATGCCAACTTTGATCTTTCTGTTTCCGCGCTCTTTAACTTGAAGCGCACCGTGCAAGGATCAGCGCCTTATAGTCCAGCCTTAGTTGATCGCGGACAAAATTACTCGAGAGAGGTTTTGAACGCCTGGACTCCTGAAAATACCTCCGCGCGCTTGCCGCAGATTATAGGCAATTATACAGACGGGGGTGAGCGCTGGATGGCCTACAACTGGTTAAACGGCGGAGATCAAGTGAATTCTTACCAAAACCTGGATCTTTTCATTAAGGAGATTAGTTACGTGAGGATCAACAGTATCCGTTTAGGTTATACCCTGCCGCGCGGGTTTTCAAGAAAGATCAAAGCAAATACCTTGCGGTTCAGTGTGGAAGGCAGAAACCTCTTCGTATTCGGCACAGACTACAAAGGCTTTTTTGATCCGGAAACATACGGAAGCATTTATGCACAGCCAATCTCAAAAACGGTCTCTTTTGGCTTGAACGCAACATTTTAATTAGCATAACGATGATAAAAAGAACTTCTCTATATATACTTCTGCTCACGGTAATTACCCTGAGCAGCTGCGATAAATATCTGGACATCGAACCAACCGGAAGGGTGATCCCGACTACCGCCTCTGACTTCAGAGCTTTATTAACAACCGCATACAAAGGTTTTCCACAACACAAGTCGCTGCTTTCCGTCAGAACAGACGAAGTGCTACTTGATGAATACAGCTATGATTACTCCAGCCTTCGTGATATTCACAAATGGAATGATAATAATCCCGATGCTGTAACCATGGAATTCCCGTACCAGAGATTGTACACGACCATCTTCTACGCCAATGAAGTTATTTCGGAAGTGGAAAACAGAGCAGGTAAGAGTGCAGAAACAGCGCAGATGAAAGGTGAAGCCTATCTGTTAAGAGCCTATTGTCATTTTGAGCTCCTGAACATGTTTGCCAAACCCTATGATAAGAATACTGCAGCAACAGACCGTGGAGTTCCCCTTTCCCTAAAGATGGACCTGGAACAAAAATATGCTCCTGCTTCAGTTGAAGAGGTCTACGCACAAATCCTGTCAGATATCGAAGAAGGCCAGAAACACCTGAATGTAGAGCGTTTTCCTGCCGGAAGCAATTATCGCTTCAGCATCCATGCAGCAAACGCACTGGAGGCAAGAGTCAACGAATTTAAAGGCGACTGGAACGCAGCTTTAAAGGCGACCGAGACAGCACTCAAGATAAACAACAAGCTGGAAGACCTCAACTCGGCCTCCAGTCTGCTGCCGAACCACTACAAGTCGGTTGAAAACGTCATGTCACTGGAGAATACCTTCAATGTGATTCTGACTACATCGTCTTATATTTCCAGTCACCTGACCGGCATATACAACAGTGAAAACGACCTGCGTTTTCCCATGTATTTCAGCCGCTCCGGCCGCGACTACAAGTCGGCAAAAGGCCAGTCTGACGAGCTGAAAATATCTTTCCGCAACGGTGAGATCTACCTGATCCAGGCAGAAGCCGCGCTACAGTCGGGCAACAAGCCTCTGGCACTACAAAGTCTTTTGGCACTAAAAGCGAAGCGCCTTAAGCCTGCCTATTACAACACGGAAGCAACACGCATCAGCGGCTTATCTAATTCAGCCCTTATGCAGGAGATCATCGCCGAAAGAGAAAGAGAGCTTGCTCTTGAAGGACACCGCTGGTATGACCTGCGCAGATACGGACAGCCAACGCTCACGCATCAGGTTGAGGGCGAGACATACACCTTGCAGAACAACGATCCGAGGTACACACTCCGGTTCCCACGCTCTGCAGTCGCCGGGAATCCCAACCTGCAATAAGCATCATTCAATACCGAAATCCCCCTCAGGCATACCTGACGGGGATTTTTTATATTTGTGCTGTTTATACATCTATCTGGCATGACGGTATTGATTATTGAAGATGAGGAACTTGCTGCTGATACCCTGGCAGGCATGCTGAAAACCATCGACCCCAGCATACAGGTTCTGGCCGTTCTCGGAACGGTGGAGTCCGCCGTAAAATGGCTGCAACAGAACCGCGCGGATCTGATCTTTATGGATATCCACCTGGGAGATGGTGAAAGCTTCGCCGTTTTCGACCAGGTCAGCATCAGCAGCCCGGTCATCTATACAACGGCGTACGATCAGTACACGCTTAAGGCCTTCAAGAACCAGGGGATCGACTATTTGCTTAAACCCTTCGATGAGGAGGATGTCCGCGCCGCCCTCTCCAAGCTGGAAAGTCTGCAGGTGAGCCGCGACTCTCCTACAGAGGTCTCCCCCGTAATAACTGAACCCACACGGGGATTCAGGAACCGTTTCATGGTGAAAGTGGGCAGGCTGATCAAGACAGTGTCTACAGACGATATCGCCTACTTCATGGCCGACGATAAACATCTGTTCCTTGTCACACACGACGATAAGCAATACATCGTTGAAGAAACCATCAGCAGCCTTGAGCCTAAGCTCGATGGAAAGGACTTCTACCGCATCAACCGCAAGTTCATTATCCACATTACGGCTATCAAAGAAATGTACCGCCTGTCCCGTAACCGTATCCGCATCATTCTTGCGCCCAAGCCCGGCGATGTTGAGGTGGTCGTAAGCGAGGAGCGTTCCGAATCTTTCAAGGACTGGCTCAATCAATAAAGGAACCTAGTCCGTCTCCACTTTCTTTCTGTGCTTTTCAGCAAACTCGCTCGGCGTCTCTTTAAACTGCTGGTAAAAGCATTTGGAGAAATACGAATGCGAGTTGAAGCCAGCCATATATCCCACTTCTGATATGGTATATTCATGTGTCGACAGGAGCTTTGCAGCATATTTCAACCTGATCAGACGGATGAATTCATTAGGTACATACCCGGTCAGTGATTTCACTTTCTTGTACAGACTCGAACGGCTGAGGCCAAGTTCCTTCCCGAGCTCTTCAACTGAAAATTGGGTATCCGACATATGTGTCTCGATAGAACTGATCAGGCTTCCCATGAACTTCTTGTCGCGGCTCTCTGCTATCAATGTCTGTGTTTCACCGAGTGGCTGCTGCGCAAACTTTTGTCTGAGGCTCAGCTGCAGGTCAAGCAGATTCTTTGTCATCAGCGACACCTGCTTCCATTTAAAAGGCTTCGAGATGTAAGCATCTGCACCATTCTCCAGACCTTCGATCTCTGCCTCTGTATTCGTCTTCGCGGTGAGGAGGATCACCGGTATATGGCTGTAATTAATATCTGTCTTGATTTTCCGGCAAAGCTCGAAGCCATCCATCTCCGGCATCATCACGTCCGATATCACAATATCCGGCGAATGCTTCTGAAGCTGCTCAAGACCCTCTTTCCCATTTTGGGCCTTAATGGGATGATACCCCTCGTTCAGCAGGCTTTCTGAAATAAAAGAGCGGAGTGCCTGATCATCCTCTACGATCAAAACCACGGGCTTATCGTTCCCGGTCAGTTCATCACTCTCAACCCCTGAAAACAGATCCTCTGCTTCCTTCTTATTGCTTACCAGCGGAATGCGGACGGTAAAAATGGTACGCACACCCGAATGGCTCTCCACCAGCAGCTCTCCACCATGCTTTTCGGCAAGTGACTTCGCCAGGGCAAGGCCGATACCCGAGCCGCCGAGATTACTGTAATGATGATTCTCGGAAGTCACCTTGAAAAACTTGGTAAAAATATTATCCAGCTGGTTCTGCGGAATGCCTATGCCATCATCTTCAACGCTTATGGAAACGTATTCATTACCGGAATCATCCTTCTCCAGGGGATTGATCCTCATCTCCACCCTGCTCCTCGTGAATTTGAATGCGTTGATCAGCAAATTGCTCAGGATTTTTGTCAATGCTTCTGTATCTGCATAAAGATCCAGCTTCTTTAAGGCGGTCTTCAACACAAAGTCGGTAGTGTTCTGGTAGGGAATAGCACTAAACCGCTTGTGCAGTGTGCTTACGAACGATACCAGCTCCAGCTTCTCGGTATGAATCTCATATACATCGCTTTCGATCCTCCTGAAGTCCAGCAACTGGTTGACCAGGTTCAGCAAGCGGTCTGAATTTTCCTCCATGATCTTCAGCTGGGCTGCCGTGTCGGTATTCTTCTCACCAAAGTTCATCAGTCGCTCCAAGGGCGCAATGATCAGCGACAAGGGTGTCCTGATCTCATGTGCCATGGCCGTAAAGAACTCAATCTTCTGTTTATAAAAGTCCTGCTCGCTTTTTGCTTTCAGGCGTTCGAGCTTCCTCTCATTATTCCGTTTAGCACGCAGGATGCTATAGCGGCGTACCACATACAATATCGCCAGCGCGAAGATTGCATAGAGAATATAAGCCAGATTGGTCTTATAAAAAGGGGGCGCTATCGTCACCTGAATGCTGCTCATTCCATCCTCGTTAATCTCACCATCTCCTGCCTCGGCAACTTTAAAAATATAGTCCCCCGGCGGCAAATTCGTATAGGTAGCCTTTCTCTGCTGACCTACATAGTTCCAGTCTTTATCAAACCCCTCCATCTTGTACGCATAGCGGACCTTGTCGGGCGCCAGATATTGTAGGGCGGCATACTCGAAACTGATGACCGACTGATCATGCCGAAGCCGGATTTGTTTGGTATAGTTAATCGCCTGCTCCAGCGGACTGTCCTTCTGGCGAACGTCAACGTCTTTATTGAACAACTGGAAATTTGTAAATGCAATCACCACAGCTTCCCTGGATCGCTTGATGCTGTCAGGAGAAAAAGCATTAAACCCCTTTATACCTCCGAAGTACAATTTCCCCGATGAACTCTTGTAATAGGACTTGTAATTGTACTGCTGGCTTTGCAGATTGTCCCACTTCCCGTAATTCCGTACCTCTTTAGTACGCGGATCAAACTCATATATCCCGTTATTGGTCGATAGCCAGAGCTTCCCTTTATCATCCTCAACAATCCCGAAGATGACGGCACTCTTCATCCCGTACTCATCTCCATATACCTCGAATTTCCTGGTTTTCTTGTTGAACAGGTTCAATCCCCCGCCGTCCGTACCGACCCAGATATTTCCTTTCCGGTCATCAAACAAGCTAATCACCTTATTGCTGCTGATCGAGCCTGTCTTACCCGTGTAGGAATACCGTTCAATATGCTTGGTACGGGGATCGAGACTGAGAAGCCCGTTGTCGTATGTAGCAATCCAGAGCAAATCCTTCTCTGCATCCTGGCAAACCTGGTATATACACATCTTATCCAGATTTCCTCCCCTTATCCGGATAAACCGGTCCTGCTGCGGATGGTATAGGTTAAGCCCCGATATCGTCGATACCCAGATACGCCCCTGCCGGTCCTCATCAATGGAATAAACACTGTTGTCGCTCAAGGATGTGCGATCGGCGGGTTGATTGGTGTAGCGCCTGACTTTCCCAGTACGCGGGTTATAGATATTGAGGCCACCCGTGTACATGCCGATCCAGATATTACCGCTACGGTCTTTGTACAGCGCATGAATATTATGGTACGATAAGGTATCCTGCCCCGCCCGGAAAGGATAGTGAAGAAAAGTCTTGCTAAGCGCGTCAAAATAATTCAACCCTCCATCTTCAGTACCTACCCAAAAGCGATTTTCACCATCTTCGAGGAAGGCACTGACCGCATTCCCTGAAAGCGAGTTCCTCCCTCCTGACGAATAATAATATTCGAACGCAGGCACATTCTCGTTATGGTAATTCAGACCGCCAAAAAAAGTACCCGACCAGATACCTCCTTTTTTGTCCTTGAAGATGGTATAAACCGCATCATCACTAATGCTGTAGGGATCATTGCTCCTATGCTGGTAAGACGTAAACCGCCCGGTAGAAATATCGAGAACATTGAGCCCCTTTTCTGTAGCCAGATACAAAACTCCGCGCTTCGGCTGAAAGATCCCTCTGACAATATTATCGCTGATCGAATTCGCACCCGACTTCCTGAACACGGTAAACGAAGCCGATTGGCTGTTAAAGAGATTTAGTCCCCCTGACATGGTTCCCACCCAAATCCTGCCATCCAGATCCTTATAGAGATCAATGACCGCATCATGAGAAAGGCTGCCTTTCTTCCCGTCTGCCCGATACCTGCGAATCTTGCCACTCCCCTTTTCCAGCACATCCAGCCCCTTCCCGTAAGTTCCGAGCCAGATATTACCCCCCTCATCTTCAACAATCTTCGATATCTCGTTAGATGATAAGCGCGGAAAAGAGCTGCTTGATGATGTAAACTGCTGCAACCTGGGCGACTGGTGGCGGTAACGGTATGCACCCTTCTCTTTCGTCGCGATCCAGACATCCCCGTTCGCCATGCGGGCAATGTCATTAATAAAGATCCTGCCAAGAGGCTCAAAGAGCCTGAACTTCTGAGTCTCCAGATTGAATATATAGATCCCTGCATCCGTCCCGATCCAAAAGGTCTTAGCATCGTACTTGAAGATCTTGCGTATGAAGTTGTTCCCTATCGATTCAGGATCATCCTTATGGTGCTGGTAGGACTTGAATTGATAACCGTCAAACCGATTCAGACCGTACTTGGTGCCAAACCACATATAGCCCTGCTCGTCCTGCTCGACATCCCAGATGGTATTGGAGCACAGGCCGTCTGCTACAGTATAGTTCCTGAAATGGATTTTCTGTGCTTTCAATCCGTTTGCGAAGGCGAAGTAACAAAGCAAGAACAGGGCCGTAGCCCTGCTTGATAGTCTGATCATCTGTTAGATTTAGTTATTCAAGATACTGAATTTTTACTCCTCGTTTAACTTCCGTATAATATCAACCTCGTCCTGACGATACGGTGTGCCATCCGGCTTAAAGATATCATGAAACCATTCCAAGGGCTGTGATCCATCAGGCAAAGGAGTATCCCAGGCATAGATGGTGTTCGACTTTCCGGCTACAAATCCCCAGTTGATCGCGCCGATGTTTTCTTTCTTCAGCATAGGCATAATGTTAGCAAACCTGCTGTTGCGAGTCCGCGCCATATACTCGGTGCAGATCATAGGCCGTCCATGCGACTTCAGAAGGTCCAGTACCCGCTGATGCCAGGCAGGCTCTTCATAGTCGTGATAGGTAATCACATCAGAGTTTAGCGCCTGAAATGCATTCAGTTCCTCAAAGTCCCAGGCCCATAAGCCTGCACTTACCGGCTGAGTCGGGTTGACGTCGCGAGCCCAGCTGAATACACTTTTCAACAGAGGAAGAGAGGTAGTCAGTTTGCCTGAATTTCCTGGCTCATTATAAAGGTCCCAGAGCAAAATGCGCTGGTCTCTTGCAAAATGCGTCATCACGTCCTTCACATATTTCTCCAGTGCGGGGAAATTCTTCGGGTCCTTAGATGCCGGATCACCAGGGTCCTGCACCCATCCGGAGTTGTGTATTCCCGGCTTAGGTGCCGGCTGCTTGCCCCTGAATCCCTGCTTATTCCAGCAATCGTCAAAAAACACAAAGATCGTTTTGATTTTATGCTTATCGGCAATTCCGAGATATTGATCCATGCGCTGCTTAAAACCTTTCTGATCTTGCTCCCAGGCCAGACTGTGCAGATAGACCCTCATGGTATTGAAGCCGATTTTCTCAGCCCAGCCCAGCTCCCGGTCGATAGTTGCAGGATCAAACGATTCTGCCTGCCACATCTCCAGCTGGTTGATGGCGGTACTTGGCAGAAAGTTTGCGCCCGTGATCCATTTGTGTTGCGCATACCATTGATTGGCCTTCTCGATGGTCCAAACTTTACCACCAGTGGCTTTTGCCGGACTTTTTTGCGCATCTACCGTCCCTGTAGCGAGTATGAAGAATACAAGGAGTAATTTATACCTGAACATTTTCATTTTTTGAGATTAAGTTATTTACTTGCGTTTTCTGAAGGGTTTTTCAGCACTTCGCCCTCTTTTACCGGCTGTCCAAAATCGGGAGTACCATCAGCATTCCAGCCAAACTTTTGCGCCCTCGGAGAACGGTGTATACCGCAGCCCTGCCCCGGCTCGGAATTGGCATGATACAAGATCCAGTCTTCGGTACCGTCGGGCGATTTAAAGAATGAGTTGTGACCCGGAGCATACACTTTATTTTCCGGCGACTGCTTGAATACCGGCACGGGATTCTTTTTCCATGAGGACGCCTTCATGAGCTTGCGACCCTGGAGGGTTAACATACCCAAAGCGTAGAAATCAGTCCAGCACCCGCTTGCAGAATAGATCAGAAAGGTTTTTCCCTCCGGATTCTTCAGAATCTGAGGTCCCTCGTTGACATTCACATGCGGTGGATTTTCCGGATCATTCAGATCTCCGTGCTTTTCCCATTCATAAAGCGGAGTGGAAATCTTCACCCTTTTGCCCTTTATCGTCCAGGGGTTTTTCATCTTGGCGATATAGATCTCCTGGGTATGATTCACATCGCCTTCCCATCCTGCCCAAACCATATACAGCTGATTCTTATGCTTGAATACCGAGCCGTCAATCGCCCATTTATTGGTGCGATCGCCTACTTTCCCCTTCAGCACCCAGTTCGCGTTCATCGGATCTCCTGAAGTATTCTCCAGGACGTACATCCGGTGGTTATTGTTGTTGCCGTCGTCGGCCGCAAAATAGACATACCAGTTTCCATCGATGAAATGAATTTCCGGCGCCCAGATTTGTTTCGAGTAAAGGGTTCCCGGAGGAGGAACGAAGATCGTTTTCTTCTCGGCATCTTTTAGCTCAGCCAGATTATCGGTTTTCCAGATCACGATACTATCCTGAAGAGTATGGGTATAATAGTAATACCCGTCTTTGTGAATACTCCATGGATCGGCACCCGAAGGCAGCAAAGGGTTTGAAAAAGTCTGTCCGAACGAGAATCCCCAGACGAGGCTGAGTATCCAGGTTAATACCTGTAGTTTCTTAGTCATCATATCTGTTTATTTGTCGCCTGAAGGCACCGCTATTTTTAATCCCGCTGCAACAGGCTCACCCAAGTTCGGTGAACCGTCAGCCTGAAAACTGATTTTCTGCATACGGATGTTCCTTTTCTCTGCACATCCTTCTCCCCGGTTGGAATTGGCGTGATAGATAAGCCAGGTTTCTTTCCCGTCCGGAGATTTAAAAAATGAATTATGGCCAGGCCCATAGGCACTGCTGCTCGGCTTTGAACTGAGAACCGGAGTTCCACGCTTCTCCCAGTCGGTCACTTTCATCGGGTCGCCTCCCGGCTTCAATGTAAGCAGCCCCAGAGAGTAGTCATCCGTTCCGCAATAGCTTGCCGAAAACGTCAGGTAATAGTTGCCCTGCTCATTCCGCAGAACCTGCGGTGCTTCGTTAACGGGGAAGCCGTTTCGTTCCCAACCAAGGGTGGGCTGACTGATCACGGCAACCGGACCTTCGAGCGTCCATGGATTACTCATTTTAGAGATATAGATCATTTGTGTCAGATCTGCGTTGGTCTTATCAGGCCTGCCGCACCATATCAGGTACCTGCTGCCATTGTATTCCATCACGGTTGCGTCTATCGCCCAGAAATCCGCCCCGGTGTTGTATATCTTTCCCTTCTCTGTCCAGGTGCCGGTACTGGGGTCAGCACTGTCATTCTCCAGTACCCAGGTCCGCTGGCTCAGGTCTGTCCCATCACCTGCCGTAAAATAAATATACCACTTGTTGTCGAGATAGAAGAGCTCAGGAGCCCATACATTCCTTGAATTGGCTGCTCCTGCCACAGGCGTAAAGACGACTTTGGAGGGCGCGGTAGCCAAGCCCGACATGGACGCGGTCTTCCACAACCTGATATCATTACCGGTCGTCTGCAGATAGTAGTACGTCCCGTTTCTTTGAAATACGGAGGGATCTGCACCCGACATCAGTGGGTTGGCAAATGTAGTTTCAACCGGCTGCGGCTGAACAACCTCAGGCTCTTTACCGCCCGACTTCTTGCAGGTAATACCAGAGACTGCCAGTCCCAGGAACAGATACCTGATAAAGATCCGGCGGAGTTGCCCTTGCCCTTGTTTGCTGAGAATATCCATTTCGTGTGTGTTTATAAAATGGCGCGTCTCATACGACGCGCCCATTCAACTGATTAATAGCTCGGATTCTGTGTCAGATTAGGATTCAGATCGATATCGCGCTGCGGAATCGGATAGTACTCATGCTTACCCGCAACGAACGTTTCGAACTCAGGATCACGACTTGCCAAAGCCTTGCTTAGGTCGCCCCAGCGCAGCAGATCTGCCCATCTCCATCCCTCGCCGGCCAGCTCCACGATGCGCTCATGCTTAAGCTGAGCTAAAAACTGCGCCTGATTTAAACCCGGACGTGCCACACTCAATGCCCGCATTCCTGCCCGCAAGCGCACTTCATCAACATAAGGATAAGCCTCGGCAGAACGGTTCAGACCATTCAGACACTCTGCATACATCAACAATACATCCGCATACCTGATGAGGCGGTAGTTGTTCGGAGAACGGAAACCCTCTTCGTTCTTCCAGTGGTCATTCAACAACTTCCTGAACCAAACGCCGTTGGCATTCGGGCCGTTACCATAGCGGGAAGCAAAGGTCTGTCCGTAAACCATCGAGAATTCGGGACCTCTGGGATCCATGTTATTGAATATAAAAGATGCCTCCAACCGTGGATCGCGGCCACCGGTCGCATTGGTTTCCTGAAGGAACTCATCGACCACCCATCTGCGTGCCGCTCCATCATTAAATCCAACTCCCGGAGGACCGAAGAACTGCGAAATAGACGTTCCTGTGTTATTCGTTCTTGACTCATCCACATCGTCGTCGGTATTTTCTGCCAGATTCTCGTTGAACTGGATCTCGAACACCGATTCACTGTTGTTTTCAGTGTTGACCCGGAAGTTATCGCGATAGTTCCTTGTCAGCGAATAGATCTGCCTGCCCGGACCGGTTACCAGCCAGTTGAACGCATCAAGTGCTGCCTGATAGTTTTTCTGCTGCAGATGAGTCTTTCCTAAGAGTGCATAGGCAGCACCTTTGGTTGCTCTTCCGAGATCAGTGCCTGTATATCGCTCAGGGAGGCCGGGGATCGCTTCATTCAGATCCTGCGCTACCTGCGCATAGGCCTCCTGCGTGGTTGCATTTCCAGGCTTGTCTGTTGTCTGGGAAGGTGTCAGCAATATAACAGGTCTGCCAAAGTAGAGCGTCAGATTGAAGTAGAACAGAGCTCTCAGAAACTTGGCTTCTGCAATGATCCGCGTCTTCAGTCCTTCATCCATCGGAATATTCGGTACGTTGGCAATGACCTGATTGGCCCTGAATACCCCCACATACAAGGTCTCCCAGGTCAGTGAAGTCAGCCCATCATTGTAATTCGTCTGATTAAACCTCATCAGGTTATTCAGTCCGCCGTCGCCGCCAGAACCAAAACCCTCATCAGATTTCAGGATTCCGTGATAGTAGATCCATCTCGAGTATAGAGCCGGTGTGCGGTAAAATGTTCCGTAAACGGCATTGATTCCCTTAATAGCGTCATCGGAGCTTTTCCAAAAGCTTTCTACCGTTGGTGCGTTGGGGTTGGCGGCATCGAAATCTCGCTTACATCCCGCGCTCAGCATCAGGAGTATCGACAAAGTGGCTATAATGTGTTTCATGTGATCTGCGTTTATAATTAAAAACCTACACTTAGTCCGAATGAAATGATTCTTGAAGATGGATAGTTTCCATTATCCACACCGGGCTCCAGCGTGGTATTGGCCCCAACTACATCCGGATCAAGTCCTTCGTATTTTGTAAACGTGAGGAGGTTCTGTCCGTTAACATATATTCTGGCATTGCTCAAGCCGCTTTTTCCAAGCACACTCGCCGGAATATTGTAGCCCAGTTCAACATTCCTCAGGCGGAGGAATGATCCGTCTTCTATCCAACGGTCAGAGTTCCCTCTGGCGTTCTCATTGATCCCCCTGTTCTGAATGCCGGCTGCAAACTGATAGCCGAGACGAGGATACGAGGTATTCGTGTTCGTTGGAGTCCATGGATTAATATCCCTCCGGTAGTTTGCATCACCGTAGCTGTCGAGCTCCCTTCTGACATCATTGTATAGCTTATGTCCGAAGGCACCATACCACTGCATCGAAAAGCTGAAGTTCTTGTACGCAGAATTGAAGATCAGGCCTGTTGTAAACTTAGGCCATGGACTGCCTGCATATTGCCTGTCAAAATCATTGATATCATCGTTCGTACCGCCGTCAACCAGGTTAACGAAACGGATGTCTCCCGGCCGGGCATAAGCCTGCTGAGCTTTGTGAGCCGCAATCTCCTCCTCGCTTTGAAAGATACCATCTGTTTTCAGCACGTAGTATTCGCCTATGGAGCGTCCAACCTCTGTGCGGGTGTTGCCCGAGGTGATGTATTCCCGCGGAAGTCCTGTTGCCGGATCCACGCCCAGGTTACCAAAGCCAAGTACCTTATTCCGGATCACACTGACGTTAGCAGAAAGATCCCACTTGAAGGCCTGATTACCTGTTTTCGGGCGGTAGCCAACCTCCAGCTCCAACCCCTTATTTTCTATGGAACCGATGTTCACGATCGGGTCTCCCTGCAGATTGCCCAGATATTGCGGCAAAGGCTGTCCGGTTAATACGTCGCGCGATTCAGAACGGAAGGCGTCTATGGCGATGTTCAGGCGATTGCTGAACAGAGCCGCGTCCAGCCCGATATTGGTCGTTTCTTTTTCCTCCCAGCGCAACTCTTCGAAAACGAGTTTAGCCTGTGTGGCTCCCGGGAACACCTGTTGCTGATCACCGAATACCGCACTTGGTGCCTGGTTCAAAAATGGAGTAAACTGATAGTCGCCCAGCGTATTCACCCCAAGCACTCCCCAGGAACCGCGGAGCTTCAGATCAGATATCCAGCCTACATCAAAGAAATCTTCCTCAGAGAGCCTCCATGCCAGGGCTACTGACGGAAATGTACCTGTACGGTACTTGGGAGAGAACCGCGAGTCTTTATCAGTCCTGAACGTCAGCGATGCCAGATAGCGGTCATCATAGGTATAGTTCAACCGTCCGAGGTATGAAGTCAGCAAGGTCTTATACAGGGTGCCCGAAGAAAACCTGTCGCCGGGGTTGCCACTGGTTGAAGACAACGTGGTATAGTAATTCCCGCCGAACTGAGCCAGGCGCACGCCTGAGCCCAGCGTATTATCACGTTGGGTGGTCTGCTCTGTATATCCCACCACGCCGTTCAGGCTGTGCTTGTCAAATTTGAAGTTGTAGTTTAGCGTATGCTCAAACAAATAGCTCAGGTATTGCGAGCGGTTATCGGTAAGCTGACTCAGATCAGGCGACTGGTTTTGATACCAGGAACCCTCCCGACGAACTGTTTTTGCTTTGTCAAAACTGCTCTCCACCCCGGCATTGAACTTGTAATTCAAGCCATCGATGATCCTGAAGTCGAGATAGGCATTACCGAGTAGTTTAACAAAGTTGGACCTGACAGACGTGATATCCGCAATGGCCACATGGTTTCTGGAAAAAGTATTGATAAACTGGTTGGAACCATATCCCCAGCCTCCCGGATTGTTATTGCTGACGAGTGCATCACTCCTCACAGGAAGGGCAGGCACGCTGGTCCACATATCATACCAGGGATTGCCTACGGCAAAACCATCCTGAATAGGGTTCTTTAAAGTTGATGTCGAAATAGCCAGGTTCTCTCCGAACTTAAAGCGTCCCTTTGTAGATTCTGTATTCACACGCAGGGATGCACGGTCAAAGCCACGGGCGATCAGTGTACCCTCGTCTTTGAAGTATCCGGCAGAAATAAGATAGCTTGATGTACTGCTACCGCCTGAAATGCTGGCATTATAGTCCTGAACAGAACCCTGGCGAAGCAGCTCATCAGACCAATTGGTATTCACGGCTCCATTGTAGTTGGCAATCCCCGGTTGTATAGCAATCCCGGAATTGGCGTAAGCCAGGCTATTCGTTTTCACATACTCCTCGGCAGACATCATATCGTACTTTTTCGGAATCGTGGAAACGCTGTACCTCGATGATACAGAAATCTTAGGCTCACCTTCCCTGCCCTTGCGGGTAGTGATCAACACCACGCCATTGGCCGCCCTGGATCCGTAGATCGCAGCAGCAGAAGCATCCTTCAGGATCTGTATAGACTCAATATCATTGGGATTAACAGTTGTATTCGGATCTGCAAACATCCCGTCGATCACATACAAGGGGCTCGATGTACCGAAAGTTCCCAGTCCGCGGATGTTCACGACAGCCTCTTGTCCAGGCGCTCCGCCATTGCGGACAGAGACACCGGCCGACATGCCCTGCAGGGCCTCTGGCATAGATCTGCTCACCACCCGTTCCGTATTCTCGGTGTTCACCACGCCGGTAGCTCCCGTCAGATCACGACGCCTTACGGATTGATATCCAATTACGACAACTTCATTCAGCGAGTTGGAAGTAGGCACCAGCGTGACATTGATCTGGGTACGTCCGCCCACATTCACTTCCTGACTGGCAAAGCCGATATACGAAAACACGAGCACGGCGTTCTCCGCAACAGTGAGCGAAAAGTTTCCATTCGCATCTGTTACCGCTCCCCCTCCGGAACCTTTGATAGCCACACTGACGCCCGGCAGCGATTCGCCATCATCAGCCTTCACCGTTCCTCTTACAACAATGTCAGCTTGCTTTGCCGGGGAAGACGCAGAGGCATGTACCATTCCGGAACTCAAAATAAAAAAGACCGAAAGCAGCGGTATCCTATACCCGCTTAGCGCTAGGGTCATCAGCCCTGATAGTAAGTTTTTGCTTTTCATAAAATTTGGTTAGTTCGTTTGCTGGTTGTTTACACAAGTCTAGGTAATCAGTGTTCCAACGGCTATAAAATTTGAATCTTAAGCTGTAAAAATTGATTCACGATGCTACAAAACGCTCTAAATCACCGCAGAACAAGGTATATAGCCCGGCGCAAAAGATGTTAGACCATTGTAGAAAATACACTAAGGCGGGGCGGTCTGCTATGCTGCGACCTGGTGACAACCGAGAGTTGGAGCCAACATTTGTTTTTGCTGTCCAGATTATTCTTAGCATTTTCACATAGGGATAGCGGATATCCGCATCAGCAAACGAAGACAACAAGATGGAAATAGGCCTGATTACTTTTGCAGATATGCAACCTGAAGAACTTTCAGGAGGATCGAAACATGCGCACCAACGCATAAAAGAATTGTTGGAAGAAATTCAGCTGGCCGATGAACTGGGGCTGGATGTCTTCGGAGTTGGAGAACACCACCGGCCCGACTACGCTGTTTCATCACCCGCCGTTGTTCTGGCTGCGGCAGCAACGCTGACGAAGAAGATCAGGCTGGCCAGCGCGGTCACGGTACTGAGTTCAGACGATCCCGTGCGGGTGTACCAGGACTTCGCCACACTCGACCTGCTGTCTGACGGCAGAGCAGAGATCATGGCGGGGCGTGGGTCATTCATCGAATCATTTCCACTCTTCGGATATAACCTGAACGACTACAACGATCTGTTTAAGGAGAAGCTGGAACTTCTTCTGAAAATCAATGAAAATGAAGTAGTATCCTGGAACGGCAAACACCGCCCTTCGATTCAACATCTTGGCGTATACCCGCGAGCAAAACAGGAGTCCCTTCCCATCTGGCTTGCTGCAGGCGGAACCCCTGCTTCAGCCGTCCGGGCTGCAACCCTGGGCATGCCGCTGATGCTCGCTATTATCGGCGGGCGACCTGAGCAGTTTGTACCCTTCGTGAACCTCTATCGTGAGACGGCAGCAAAAGCAGGCAGAGACCTCTCCACGCTGCAACTCGGCGTGAACAACCACATGTACATAGGCGAGGACTCACAGAAAGCCGGCGACGACTTCTACCCCTACTATGCAGCCATGATGAACCGCGTCGGTCGCGACCGCGGATGGCCACCCCTCACCAGAGAGCAGTTCGATTATTCACGTTCCGCTGCGGGAGCATTAATGGTGGGCAGTGTACAGCAGGTGATCGACAAGATTTTATATGAACACGAGCTCTTCGGGAACACCCGCTTCCTTGCACAGGCCAGCGTGGGCAACGTTCCGCACAAGCTGACCATGAAATCAATCGAGCTTTTCGGAACAAAGGTAGCTCCGGTAGTCAGAAAAGCTATAGAAGGCTCAAACGGTTAAACGCACTCTCAGATCTTAGCTCCCGCGGCAGAATTTTAACCGTTTTGCAGCTTATTTGATACAATCCAGTCCCTTAGAAAAAATAAATAATCAATTACCTTTGGTATCCGGGATCAGCAGGTTAGCTATTTTCCCTCCTGTACACGGGCTTTTTTTAACAACACTAAACACTACTTTAAACTTATGGATGTACTGATTCAAGAATTTATGAAGAAAATCGAGATGCGGAATGCGAACGAACCCGAGTTTTTACAATCGGTGTTCGAAGTAGCCGAATCGATCATCCCCTTTGCTGAAGAACATCCAAAATATAAAAAACACAAGATTCTGGAGCGCATTGCAGAACCAGAAAGAGTCGTCATGTTCCGCGTTCCATGGCTGAATGACGAAGGCGAAGTTGAAATCAACCGCGGATTCAGGGTGCAGATGAACAGCGCCATCGGGCCGTACAAGGGCGGACTTCGTTTCCACCCCTCTGTGAACCTGGGCGTTCTGAAATTTCTGGCTTTTGAGCAGGTATTCAAAAACAGTCTCACCGGACTGCCTATGGGCGGTGGTAAAGGTGGCTCCGACTTCAATCCCCGTGGTAAATCCGATAATGAAGTAATGAAGTTCTGCCAGAGCTTTATGACCGAGCTGTACCGCCATGTTGGTGCGGATATCGACGTTCCTGCCGGAGACATCGGTGTAGGTGCCCGGGAGATCGGCTTTATGTTTGGCCAGTACAAACGCATAAAAGGCGAATTTACAGGCGTGCTGACCGGCAAGGGCCACGAGTGGGGCGGCAGTCTGATCCGTCCCGAGGCTACAGGATACGGAGTCGTGTATTTTGCCCAGCAGATGCTTCATACAAGAGGCGATTCCATGGAAGGCAAGACGGTGGTCATCTCCGGATCCGGCAACGTTGCCCAGTTCACTGCTGAAAAATGCCTGGAAGTAGGCGCGAAAGTGCTGACCATGTCCGATTCAGAAGGCTATGTCTACGATCCGGCGGGTATCGACAAAGAAAAGCTCGCCTATATCATGGAACTGAAAAACGTAAGACGAGGCCGCATCAGAGAATACGCTGCGAAATACGGCTGTGAGTTCTTTGAGGGCCAGAAACCATGGAGTGTAAAATGCGATGTGGCATTCCCGAATGCGACTCAAAACGAACTTGATGGTGTAGACGCTCAGACCCTGGTAGACAACGGCTGCTTCTGTGTGGCGGAAGGTGCCAACATGCCATCTACTCCTGAAGCCATTCACGTTTTTGAACAATCACGGATTCTCTACGCTCCCGGCAAGGCGGCCAATGCCGGCGGTGTGGCTGTGTCAGGACTGGAGATGTCTCAGAACTCACTGCGCTACTCATGGAGTCGCGAGAAGATCGACAGCAAACTGAAGCTCATCATCGAGCAGATCCACCATGTCTGCGTAAAACACGGACGCATCGATAAAGACTATGTTAACTATGAAAAAGGCGCGAACATTGCCGGGTTTGTTAAAGTAGCCGATGCGATGATCGCTCAGGGCGTGGTGTAAGGTTTAAATAATATTCTTGTTAGAAGGCTGCATGGTAAGATATATCGTGCAGCTTTTTAGTATTAGCATGTGTGAGTGCACCTTCTCTGACACTCCATTGTGAATATAATACTCCCTGAAAGCAGGACAACTGGTTAAATTCTTAATTTTAATAGTGACCTCCCCCCAGGTATTAGTACCATATAAAATAGAGTTTCAGGCCTTTGACACTGAATTTAACGAATTCTTTGGGAGTTAGGTCATCCAAGAATTATGGGGTCTGAAATGGTTGTATTCCCCTCGGTCGTTCTCCGTTTTCTCCCGGGCGTCATCCAAAGATAAGAACCAATTTACAGATAGACACTCATCGCGGAATTTGCCGTTAAAGGACTCCACATATGGGTTATCGGTGGATTTTCCGGGTCTGGAGAAATCCAGCGTGACCTTATTCTGGTATGCCCAAATGTCCACTTCTTTTGAAATAAACTCGCTTCCATTGTCGCATTGGATCCGCTGAGGAAAGCAGACCTCGATCGGGCATGCTTTGCTCAGCTCAGCCACCACGTCTGCTCCTTTGAGTGATTTTCCAACGAGCAAGCTATGGCAAATTTTACTACAATTATCCACTATACTTTTTCTTCCAATTAAAAAATGTAGCTGGGATACCCCTAGCTGCCGACAGATCTCTTCTACGCGGGTGCCCGTCTCGAACTGGCGCAGGGCAAAGGCAATTTGTGCCTCCGTAAATTTGCTTTTTTTCATGGCAATTTTCTTGTTATTAAGGTATTTATAATTGCCCGAATTCTCTACTTTAGCCTGGTACTGTTTTGAGGGGGAGGTTATGAGTCGATCACGACCGGTTTCCAGTTCAAACTCCCCGGAACTTAAACTGCGTACTGTCTTCTTACTTTTGCCGTTCTTACGATTTGGCTGACCAGCTATAGCTTCCTTTTTGAAGCTTTCGAAATCAAAATCTTCTGTATTGCCATATTCATGTCGATAGTTTAAAGTTACACTATTGACACAGTTGGTGAAACACCCTGGCTTGGAGCGTTTATTCTATCCTAGCTCGTAAAAACGACCATTCCTCGGTAACTGTTACTGATTTCTATTAACATTAAAAAAGTCCTTGAAATAAATCATATCTATCATCCACCCATCTCCCTTTTTATAACATCTGGATCCATTTAGTAACAAGCTATTGTCCAACCACTCATTAGTTTTTTTCTCTTCATTTCTTATTTGGAGAGTATCCCACCTTGAAATCAGTTCAACTTCATAGTTAGAAAACACCGTCTCCTTGGTCATTTGCTTCTGATCTTTTCCATAACTATAACTAATAGCATTATTATGATTCCATATTCTGCCATGTACAATACCATTCTCTATATGATACGCCTCAAGGATATAAAGAGTATCACTAATATTACTTCTTAAAAAGCCTGTACTATCAGCTAAAAAAGCATATCGCCTGGCATCTCGTTGCATTGAACTTATTTTAAAGGTAGATTTATCTTTATCTCCTCCATTAATAAGGTAGATTTTATCTGACAACAATTGAAAACTGGTTTTGGGTGAACATGCATTCAAAACCATAACTACTAGAAAACAATATTTAATTACTTTTTTCAAAATTTAATGGGTCTATAAATGGCAAGCTTATCGCCGTCGCCCCAACCCAAGTTTAACCTATTGAAGTGATTTGTAGCTCCGATACCTACATTTCCACCGAAGACAGCGCCAGTTGACGTTGAGTTGCCCCGACTGGTAACCGACTGCAGCGTCTCCTGAGAATACGCGGATTTTATAACGATAAATATACTAGTCGCAAAAATCCAAATATGTTTATTCATAATTATTCAACCTAAAGTCTTTAATATTTTCCACCAAAATGTGAGTTGGATAAGCTCTTCTTTAAATATTTTTATTTATCTAGCATCGTCCAACGTCGCCATTCGCTTCTTCAGGTCCTCATTCTCCTCTTTCAGATCAATCACCTACAAGGTTAGCTCCTCGATCTTCTTCAATAGCTAAATCTCTCTAGCTCCGACAAGCGCGTGGAATGATAGGAAGGCCAGGCGTTTGCCGGCTTTGTTGTTATGGAGTAATTTGTGTCGTATAGTTTTCTTTTATAAATGTATACGATCGATTGACTGTAGGCTTTTTTTGCAAGTATATAACGTATAAGCTATCACCAGTTTCATACCCTTCATTTGTGGTTTCCCCTGTATATTCTACATTATCTACCTGAAACTTATAATCAATACTCAGAGTCCCTTTCGCCCCTACTTTCATCCTGGAAGTAACTATACCTTTGCTAAGCTTACCATTATTAGCTAGGCGATAATTCTCAATAGTTTTTTCACTTGCTCCATAAATAAATCGCCCTGCTAATAGCAGTATCAATACCGTTCCAAAATGAACTTTCCAGGTTTTAATATGTAAATACCAGTTTGATATCTTAAAAAGCGGCGTATCTTTATTCCCTTGCTTTTTGCTCATATAACCTTGTTAATTTATTTTTTTATCTATTTTCCGTTTGGCTTCTTCACTAGCTCCTCCTACGACAACACCACCTGCACCTTTGTTAACCGTTGAATTAATTTCTTTTGCTGTCTTTTGTTTAGCCTTTGCTGCCGTTTCGGTCGCTATACGCTTTGATCTATTTACTGGCCCATTTGCCCTTGCAGCTTTAACAGCTTCTTTAGGAGTAGGTGCATTTGCCACTTTCATCTTAGTTCCAGGAGCTTTATCTGAAACTTTTCCAGCAACTAATCCAAGTGCGGTGTTTACAGCGGTACTCTTTATAGAATTAGTGGTCACCTTGCCATTTTTCACATCTACTGCATTTCTTGCGACTTCGGCAGCAACTTTAATTCCACCTTTCAAAACTGCATTTTTCACAACACTACCTCCACTCGTTAGAAAACCTTCCCCTGCTGCTATTAAGATGTCTCCTCCGTCAATATTTTCCGTAAAAGCCTTTGAGGTAAATCCATTCTCATATACGTTGGCAGTCACTTGAGATCCATATTCTACTCCCGCTGCAACTAATCCTCCTACAATGTTAGAAAGAATAGGAAATTCTCCATCAGGGTCAATATGTTTAATAGGGTTGTTGAAACCATAGTGATAAGGGGTCCAACTATCTTGCTCCTCTGCTTCAGCTTGAGGATCTATGGTAGTAAACCGGCCAATCACGGGATCATAGAACCTAGCCCCGTAATCATATTGCTCAGTTAAAACATCCTGTTTCTCCTTTCCATTGTAAAGATAAATATTTCTATCTCCACTTACATATCGCGATTTATTCAATCCAAACGCATAATACTCATCAGATTGCACCACCCTGGCTACATGGTTACCCTGATCATCGATCACTACCCTCGTATTTCCCAAATGATCCTTCAGATAGTACTCATACCTATAAGTGTCGTTTGATGCATTCCGAACTACTCTTCCCTCTTCGGTCATCAGCTGACTAATCTGTCCGTTCTCATACTGAATACCTGCTATGTAGTCCCGGGTGATAGATTCCTGTACAGAGCGTTGCTTGTTACCGTCTGCATCATACAGGTAAATAGCCGTACCAGCCGTACCGCTCACACTTATCGGCAAGTTCAATGCATTGTAGCCGATCGTGACACCCCGCACGCCATCAGTAGTCATGTTTCCGTTGGCATTGTGCACGTAGCTTCCCACCTTGAACCCGGATACACTAGTCAGTCGGTTGCCGGTATAGACGTAGTTAAGCGTTCCATTACCTGCTCCGCCACGGATCAGCTTCGTAATGTTACCCATTTGATCATAGGTCAGCTCTTCTCCCAATTCATTGCCGTTGCTGTAGACAGCTGTTTTCAATCTGTTCAGCTTATCATAGCTGTAGGTAAACCAGCGGTTGCCCGTATGCGTGCTGGTATACTCCTGCTCGGAGATGTTTCCATTCCACTGCGCTGCTGCTCCCTTCTGCGGATCATTATACCGCAGATATTGATCAAAAAACGTCGTTCCGGCGGTCATCGATTTGATCCAGCCACGCTCATTATAAGCATAGGTAATCGCCTTCATGTTATTATGCAGGCTCTTCTCTTTCAACTGTCCCACGTCATTGTAACTCAGCGAAGAAAGCAGAACCTCATTTTCATTATTGATCTTCTGCCACAGGCGTGTCTTACGATTCATGTGGTCATACTCGTTCCGCGTAGCAATCGTGACGCTCTTACCCGGGCTCGTATGTACGCGCGAGCTGGTCGTCAGCTCGCCCGTAAAGCTATAGCTGCTGTTTGTCACGTCCGTGCCGCCGAGGTGGTTCTCACTCTTACTTTGTATAACCTGTCCCTTAGTATCATAGTACAGTGCCGTGCGCAGCAGGGCGCCGTTTTCGCCCGACCGAACCTTAGTGCCCGTCATTAGACCTTTAGTCATGTGGCTTTGGCTACCTTGCTGTCCACCGAACGGGTTCTCTGGAAAACTATAGTCGTCATAGTAGTTCACCCGCATCACATGCAGGTTAGTAGTTGGATAACTCTGGTTATCGTAGCCTTCCTTATTATTCGGTGTCGAACCCACATAGCTTTCCCACTTCGTCGCATGATTATCAGCTGCCGTCTGTACAGCAGCCCTGGTACCAGCTATTGTATAGTAACCGCGCATCACTTCGGCCCCCAGGGCATTGTACTTCACAAAATGCCACTTGTTAGATGCTCGCTGCACGGCATCCTGACTTAAGATAAGCTGGTCTAGTATATTGTACACCATATACTCCCAGCCTTTGCCCGGAACCTTCTTCTCTATTAGTCGCCGTCTACCGTCATACCGATATTGGTAACACAGGTCTTCCCTGACCGTTGCTGCGGGCACGCCTGCGTCTGGCGCTGCCTTGGGGGGCAACACGAAACTCAGATTCCCTAGATCATCATATACATAGTAGGTCGACAGGCTCACACTTTCACTCTCCCATACCCGCTTGAGCACCACGTGGTCTTCCTTATCTTTATATTCTTCCGTGGTGCCGCTCTTTCCGCTACTCCAGTTCTCGTCTTTGGTGATGGTCAGGTAAAGCTGGGAAGCACCATAGTTTCCTGCGCTGGTCAGCGTGCGTTCATGTCCATTTTCTCCAGCGCTACCTGCCACTGCCCGGAACAGCCGAACCGCCCGGTCTCCCGTTGCTGTATTGGTACCGTACTCCTGCTTAACAGTGTGACCGCTTCCTAAGAATGAAGCATTATAAGGCTGCCAGGGGTTCCCCGCGCTCCTTGTTCCAGTACACGATTCAGCGGTGATGCTTCGAAAACGGTTTGAGAAAAAGGAGTAGGTATAGTGGGCACTCCTGTTGGTGGAGCCTGGTAGAAGCTAGCCTGCGCACTAAGTCCGTTGGTCTTGAAGCTGCCGTCCTTACTCGTTGAGGCATACGGCAGGTACTTTTTTACTTCCCGACCAAACGCATCATATTCCACCGGAATAAAAATATCCTTATTTGCATCAGGACTAGCCTTGGTCTGTACCGTTTGAAGCGGACGCCCAAGTCCGTCAAAGTACTGCACGCTCTGCATCACTTCCCCTACGACCTTGCCCGATAGATTCTCTCCCGCAGCAAAAGGCTCCCGGGGAGTGTACGTTACAATATAATTCTGGTTCTGGCTCAAGGCCGGAGCCAAAGGAGTCGTGTTATAACGGCTAATGAAGGCGTGAAAGCCCGATCCTGCAGGTACATGAAAACCCGGCAAAAGCGTAATGCTTCCACTTACATTCACCACTGGTTTAGCACTGTTATACACACTTAGAGTTGTATCTTGAGCTAATACAGACGTTACTCCTATGAGCGCATACAACAGCACTGCTATTATTTTTTTCATCTTCTATAACTAAAATCAAAACAATTATCTTATTGCCAACTAGCAATCATTATCTAGGGAGCAAGCTCAAGCCTTCTTCATTATTCAAAAAACACAAAGCTCATTCAACTTTAAATTCAAGGATCAATAACAAAAATCCTCTACCGCAAAGTTGTTATATGATCCTTGAAGGGTTACGTTATCAAATACCACAGCTGAGTTTTGAATTGGTAAACACTGAGAAGCAGCTCCTCCGTTGCTACTAAATTTCACGTACCTTATTCCTTCAGGATCTTCTGCAAGCTGGATAATAACTCTATATGTCCCTTGAGGAACATTGAATATCTGATTAGATCCGTTATTAACAGGATTGAAAGTCATATTGAAATCGTTGTTGCTGAATGATATCGAATATATATTGCCAGAATACATATACGTGGTCAAACTAACACCAACTATCGGTACACAGGTACCATGAGTATTAGCATAAGTTTGACCGTTATTACTGACATTCTGTTGAGCTAAATTATCGGCATCAGCTTGTGAAATCGACGCACTGAAAGTACCCGCTGGTACCCGATAAAGAACAGACGGCCCAGAAGAAGAATTAGCTCCACAATTATTCTTTGAAAAATAACCCGATTTTTCTACGTTATAAAACAAAGACCCACACATTCCATGATCAATAGCGTACGTTTGTCCAAGTGTATTAACTTCAACCATAGCGCGCGAATTGGCATCCTCTTGAGATTCAAGAGAAGTATACTTTCCTGCCGGAACAGAATAAACAACAGCCTGCCCCGGCGGGGTTCCTGAAGGACAATTGGTCTTTACAAATGACACAGAAACCGCTACATTGTAATAAACCCTTGAGCAGCTGCAATTCGCATTCGCAAAATTCTGTGAATTCGTGTTAAGATCGTTCTGTGCAAGATTATCGGCTGCAGCTTGAGACACAGTGGAGGTATATGTTCCAGGGTAGACGGTATATGTCACTGCTGGACTTGAAGCATAACCGGCAGGACAATTATTCCGCTTCAGCGTTATAGATCGTTCTACGTTAAAGAAAACACCCGTTCTATTTTGAAAATTGTATGTAAAGCGTTTTAGAATCTCTTTTTCTCCATTTCTAATCGTAGTTAATCGCTGGTAGGCATCATAGTCATAGAAAGTGGTTAATCCGGACGGTGTTGTTGCACTTAACATCCCAACCAGCGGCTTGTAGGTATACGATGAGACTTCCGAATCGTTTGGATAGATACAAACGTCATCGATAGTACCGTTGAGTGTTTGTCCCGTATATACTTCTCTATTGTACAACCACTTTCCTCCTGAATAGCTCCTCCAAGTGACGTTGTACACTCTTGAATCAGGCTTTGAAAAGTTAAGAGGAAACATTCCACTCCACCCCTTCGATCCAGAATAAGCTAAAGACGTATTGCCTACATCTTCAAAGTTACAGAAGTAATAGCCACCAAGAGATGCATTTCTAATTTGGAGTACCGGATACTGTCCGCTATATCCCCATTGATAAGACCCTTTGAGCCTATCACTTTCGGTATACTCGATAACATTCGCATCTTCGTCATACAAGTCATACCGAAAACGCTCTTCAAATCGGCTATCGATATTGAGAACCTCAGTACCACCACTATTTGATACTGATAGCAATTGATAGCTATTCATCGGCACTCCTGAAGTGCTAGAAAATTGAAATTCTTTTGCTGGAACAACAGTGGAAACTCCTTGTCTTAATTGTTGGCCTTTATACGTCGTCAGACTACCCGAAACAACATTCTCACTACCTGACCTCTTAACGGAGCTATAAGTTTCGACTGGCCTCGATATCACATTCTTACTTACCAGAAAAGCGATTGGACTGCTTTGTGAGTTGACATTTCCCGAAGGAGCTCCTAGCGGCGCATCGGTTCCAAGGAAAGGCAGTAAAAAGTCCCACTTTTCCCTGGCATAGTCGGACTTATCACGCAATGAAGACTGTAGCTTACCGGTTGCATTTAAGCGCAGTAGTCCATGACATGCCGTGATCAAGTTAGTGTTAATATTTGATTGTTGAGATCGGTGCGCCAAATATCCGCGGAAGGTAGGCTTGATAAATCGCAAGTAGATGACAGCAGAAGTGTATAGTATGGATCACGCAACCTAACCCACCACCTCATTCAAGCAGCTTTGCCTGTAAAGCAAACGAGGCTGATCATTCTTCAATGATCAGCCTCGTTTATACCTTGATTGATTATCAGCGGTGAGGGAGGGATTCGAACCCTCGGTACCGTTTCCAGTACGACAGTTTAGCAAACTGTTCCTTTCGGCCTCTCAGGCACCTCACCCCTCTTTTCAGGGACTGCAAATATAGTAATTCAACTCACCCTTCAAAAAATATTTTAACAATTTCAGCAAAGATTTTCGGGCTTTTTGACGCTTTAAAACAAAGAACCCTGAGCGTTAGATAGTTATTCTCAGCTCCAAAAAACGTTTTTTTTCTAAACTTTATAGTCGATACGCACGTGGTAGATGCTCATGAGCATATTTTTGAAGATGGAGCGTATGGTCGCAATATCTTTTAGGGTGATATTACAGTTATTTAACTGCCCCTGCTCCAGTTTATAATCGATGATGCGGTCAACGAGCGCACTGATACTATCCTTATTGGGTTCCTTCAAGCTCCTTGAAGCGGCTTCTATCGAATCGGCCAGCATGAGCACTCCCGTTTCTTTAGAAAAGGGAATCGGTCCCGGGTAGCGGAAAATATTCTCGTCTACAAACTTCTCAGGGAAGTTCTTCAGGAACGACTGATAGAAGTAGTCCATTCGTGTGTTGCCGTGATGCGTTCTGATGAAGTCGATCACGATCTCTGGAAGATGGTTCTTTCTTGCAAGTTCCACGCCGTTGGTGACGTGCTGAATGATGATCTGTGCGCTGGCCTCATACGACAACTTATCGTGAGGATTGGCGCCCATATTCTGGTTTTCGATGAAGTAATGCGGGTTCTCCATCTTGCCGATATCGTGATATAAGGCTCCTGCTCTTACCAGCAGTGCATTTCCTCCTACGTTAAAGATGGCAGCCTCGGCCAGATTGGCAACCTGAAGCGAATGCTGGAATGTTCCCGGTGCTTTAAAGGAGAGCTCGCGGAGCAGCCTGGAGTTGGTATTGGTGATCTCCATCAGCGTAACCTCGGAAGTCAGCCCAAATACACGCTCAAAGGCGTAGATAAGCGGATAAGCCAGGAGTGATAGCAGCACGCTGAATACAAATGGCAGGAAGCTCATCCACTCCACATTCGATAGCGTACCATTGTTCCGGATCAGGGAGATACCGAAGTAAGCTACGATATAGGTGCATAAGATCAGGACAGCGGAAATGAGCAGCTGCTCACGTTTGACCAGGTTCTTGATGCTATATATGGCCACCATCCCGGCAGTTACCTGTAAGAAGGCGAATTCAAAGCTGTTTGGCACGAAAAACCCTGCGATTAAAACGACCAGAAGGTGGATATTGAGCGCCAATCGGGTATCGAACAGGATTCTGATAATGATGGGGACAATACAATACGGAATATAGTAGAGGTTTGGAATCTTCATACTGATGGCCCATGACAGACTGACCAGCATCATCGTGATCACTACGAGGATGAGTGACATCTTCCGGTTATCCTCATAAATGTCTTTTCTGAACAGGCGAAGGAACACCATCAACAGACAGACAATGAGTCCGCCGAGAAGGAGCTGGCCGATGAAGATAGCTTGCCTGCTACCGCTGAAATGCCGTTCCTGTTCGAACGTACTCTTCAGTGATTCAAGCTTCTGATAGATCTCCTGGCTGATAACGGCACCGTTAGCGATGATCAGTTCACCCTGCTGTACCATTCCGCGGGTTGGGGAGAGATTTTTCAGCGCTTCGGCTTCTACTTTCTCCGTAAGATGTTCATCGTAAATATAGGTTTGCTGAATATGATCTTTGATGAGCTTGCTGAGCCAGACTTTATTCTTAATGGCATTGGCTTCCTTCACCTCCTGATCGATATACATCTCGGCAGTTTCGAGCGTCAGGACGCCCACGGTATTCATCTGGCGGGCTTCGTTATTGGTGAGGAGTGTAAAGTTGTAATTGGTACCGGAGCGCTGAAACTTCTTGACGTGCGCCATAATCCCTTTCTGGTAAACAGCCGATAGGATACGTACCCCAACCTCCTGATAGGCCATTTTCAGCCGTTCTTCTTCTCCGGCATTGTCCCACTTGACGTCGAAATCGCCGATGAATGCCTGGAATTCTGTTTTGAAGATATCGGTACGGTTGTGATATACGGGAAGAACGGATTTGTAAACTTCGGCTTTGTCTTCCTCTATCTCATCGAAGGTCTTTTCGATCGGGAAGCTGTATGGAGATACCAGATCTTTGTTCATCCATACTTTACCTTTCTCGTATTCGTACTTGAAGCGGGCATGTTTAGGCAAAAACATTGTTACAATAACCACGCAGGCTACCATCATGATATACTTTAAACTAGAGCCGTATCGCCGGTATAAAAGGAGATGGTATTTTTTTTTTAGTTTTGCCACTGAAGTTCTTTATTAGTTCAAAAGTAAGCAAGTTTTGATTAATTCTTAGTTTATATGAACCTATTGGCTGAAAGAGAGATATGTCAAGGATAGTTTTTTGGTTTTTGCTGTTAGCAGGAGTAAGTGAAGTGGCATTCGGGCAGAGACCTTCGGCTGGCGATCCTGCATCGCAATTAAGCGCCTATCAGGATACGCTCAAGGGACTTGCCTATCAGGTGATCAACAGTCCGGATCAGGCGGAGCGCTATGCATCAAACGCCAGAATGATTCGTACGCTTGTGCGCTCTCTCCAGGTAAGCGGCTCCTACTCGTTCAATTTCGACTCGCTGAAATCGCTCAGCATTCAGCGGTCTCCCGATAATAAGTTCAGAATCTTTACCTGGCACGTGATGAACCAGAACGGCAGCTACCGGTATTATGGAGCTATTCAGATGAACGCTCCGGGAAAGCTGCAATTGCACCCCCTGGTGGATTACAGCGACCAGATCAGTGCGCCTCAGGATACGTCAGTGGATAACAATCACTGGTATGGCTCCCAATATTATAAAATCATTCCTGTTACCCGGGGCGCGGCAGCACCTTATTACGTGTTGCTGGGATGGAAGGGTAATACGGTGAAATCAACAAAGAAGGTGATCGACGTTCTGCGTCTTGATGGCTCCTCGGCTACTTTTGGTATGCCCGTGTTTGAAGGTAATGCCAAGGTTAACGGGAAGAAAAGGATCGTTTTCGAATACAATCGTTCCGTTTCGATGATGCTTAACTATGAGGCAGACCAGCAAAGGATCGTGTTTGATCATCTGGCAGCACCGGCTCCAGAAATGGAAGGAGACCCTTCTATGCTTGGCCCTGACCTGTCTTACGACGGGTTGAAGCTGACGAATGGAAAATGGAAATTCCTGAACAATATCGAGCTGATGAACCGGAGTTCTGAGACGGACGATCTATATATCGATCCTCGAAAGAAAAACACGGAGACAATCAACAAACTCAGGCAGTAGGATACAGTTTTATTTTAAAAAAAATGTGATATTTGAGACCTTCCACATGTTAGAAACGAAATTCCATACGATTATTTATTCTTCTTAACAGCTGCATGAAGAAATTACTTCTTTTACTACTTATTTCGGGAAGCGTTTTCGCACAAAACCACCGAACGATCACACTGGAGGACCTTTTCAGAAAAAACACCTTTGCTCAACGTTCGGTTTATGGCTTGAACTCCATGAAAGATGGAAAGAGTTTTGCTTCCATTCAGCAGGACCCGCGAACCGGAAAGATCTTTGTAGCAAAGAATAATTTCAATGACGGAAAGCTTGCCCGGGCTTTATATTATCAGAGCGATCTGATATACCAGTCGGATACGCTAGAATTAAGCACTGATTTTAGCAACGACGAAAAGAAGGTGCTCATTGCGCAGGATGAGGAGCCGATATACCGCCACTCGACTAAGGCGAACTACTACGTTTATGAGCTTGCTTCTAAAAAGATCATTGAGGTATCGAAAAAAGGCAAGCAGTCTTTCGCCAGCTTTTCACCCGACGGCACCAAGATTGCCTTCGTAAGAGACAATAACCTCTTTGTTAAAGACCTGGAAAACGATCTTCAGGAAAAGCAGATTACCAGCGACGGAGCCTTCAACAGGATCATCAACGGACAGTCTGACTGGGTATATGAGGAAGAATTCGCATTTGCGCAGGCTTTCTTCTGGAGTCCTGACGGTCAGAACATCGCCTATTACAAGTTTGATGAGACGCTGGTTCCGGAGTATTCCATGACCATTTTCGACAAGCTTTATCCTACCGAATACAAGTACAAGTACCCGAAAGCGGGCGAGAAGAACTCGATTGTTAGTATCCATGTGTATAACCTGGCGAAGCAGTCTACCGCAAAAGTTGATGTGGGTACAGAAACGGATCAGTACATCCCGCGGATCAGGTGGACGACCAACTCTTCCCAGCTTTGTGTGCTGCGGATGAACAGGCATCAGAACAAGCTGGATTATTTGCTTGCAGATGCTCTGACGGGCAAGTCACGGGTTATTCTAACCGAAACAGACAAGTATTACATCGACATAGAGAAAGAGCAGCTTACCTTCTTAAAGAATGGCAAGCAGTTTATCAATGTGAGCGAGCGCGATGGGTTTAACCATGTCTATCTGTATGATATGAATGGAAAGATCGTAAAGCAAATTACGAAGGGAAACTGGGAGGTTACGGAGCTTTATGGTATCGATGAAAACACGCAGACGGTATTTTTCCAGTCGGCTGAACTCTCCCCTTCTCAGCGTGATATATTTTCTATCAAGCTAAATGGTAGCGGTAAAAAGCGCTTAAGCAAGTCGGCTGGCACAAATACGGCTACGTTCAGTTCTGATTTCAGCTATTTCGTACTGAACCATTCTACAGTTAACCAGCCCGCATACATCACTCTTAACGACCGCATCGGCAATCAGGTGCGAGTATTGGAGGACAATGCTGCCTTGAAGGGACGACTTTCGCAATTCAACTTATCGGCTACGGAGTTCTTTAGTTTTAAGACATCCGCAAACGTGAGTCTGAACGGTTGGATGATTAAGCCGGCTAACTTTGATCCGAATAAGAAATATCCGGTGCTGATGTACGTTTACGGCGGACCGGGCAGTCAGAATGTGGCTGATACCTGGGGAGGCAGCAGAAGCAAATGGTTCAACATGCTGGCACAACAAGGATATATCGTGGTATGTGTTGACAACCGCGGTACAGGGTTCAGAGGTTCAGAGTTCAAGAAAATGACCTATAAAGATCTTGGCAAGCTGGAGACGGAAGATCAGATTGAGGCAGCGAAGTGGCTGGCCAGTCAGAATTATGTTGACCCTTCACGGATCGGGATCTGGGGCTGGAGCTATGGCGGTTATATGTCGTCACTCTGCATCACCAAGGGAGCCGATGTGTTTAAGATGGCTATCGCGGTAGCACCGGTTACCAACTGGAGGTTCTACGACTCGATATATACGGAGCGCTATCTGAGAACGCCTCAGGAGAACGCTGCAGGTTACGACGAGAACTCGCCTGTAAACTTTGCGCATCTGCTTAAAGGCAAGTTCCTGCTGATTCATGGAACAGGCGACGACAATGTTCACTTCCAGAACAGCGTTGTGTTGTCGGAAGCGCTGATCCAGGCGAACAAGCCTTTTGAACAAGCCTACTATCCCGACAAGAATCACGGAATATATGGTGGAGAAACTTCCATGCACCTGTATTCAAAAATGACTGAATTCATCGTTAATAATCTATAATGGCCGCACTTACAGCATCCACACAACCAACACTGGAGGAAATCCAGAACTTTCAGGGAAAGTATCCAAAACAACTATGGTATCTGTTCTTCTCAGAGATGTGGGAACGATTCTGCTTCTACGGCATGCGCGGTATGCTCACCTACTTTATGGTGACGGAACTGCTGATGAAAGATGAGATGGCCAACCTTCAATATGGTGCTACTCAGGCTTTTGTTTATGCGTTTACTTTCATCGGGGGACTTTTTGCTGATAAAATCCTGGGATTCAGAAGGTCGCTTTTCTGGGGTGGTTTACTGATGATCGCGGGAAGCGCTATTTTGGCGTATGATCCTCACGGACTATTCTTTCCGGGAATCAGCTTCACTATTGTAGGTACGGGTTTCTTTAAACCGAATATCTCTACCATGGTGGGCGCGCTTTATAAGAAAGATGATTCAAGACGGGATGCTGGTTTTTCGTTGTTCTATTCAGGTATTAACATTGGTGCTCTTCTGGGCGGTTACGCTTGTGTTGCCATCGGTAAAGAATATTCCTGGCATCTGGCCTTTGCTTTGGCGGGTATTGTGATGACCATCAGCTTAATCACCTTTGTTTTCACTCAAAAGACGCTTGGTCCGATTGGACTTCCGCCTACAGGTAACCAGCCTGAACCGCTTATTGCAGATAAAGACATTTCGGTTAGCACTGCTCCTGAGCAGGTGGTAGAGGTTAAAGCTAAGACTGCTAAACCTCAGGCATGGAAGAGCTATGCTGTTTATATCGGCTCGCTGGCTATTATTCCGGTGATCGCAGTGATGGTTTCTCAGACACAGTATACTGACTGGTTTATGTATTCTATCGGTCCTGCTACCCTGATCTACCTTTTTTATGAGATGACTAAGCACACGGTAGAAGAGCGTAAAAAGCTCCTTGCTGCGCTGTTCTTTATTATGTTTTCGATCTTGTTCTGGGCTTTCTTTGAACAGAGTGGTGGATCTCTTGCGCTGTTTTCAGCACGTAACCTGGATAATCAGCTGCTGGGGACATTTACATTGGATCCTAATGGTGTGAATAACTCAGTTAACTCCTTGTTCGTGATCATTTTCGCTCCGATCATCGGACTGATCTGGATTGCGATGGCTAAGAAAAAAATTGAGCCGAATACTGTTGTTAAGTTTGGACTAGGCTTCTTGTTCCTGGCTGGGGCCTTCTTTACGTTCTATGCTACTCGTTTCTTTGCTGATGAAAACGGAGTTACTTCACTGGATGTATTTACGCTGGCTTACCTGATCATTACTTTTGGTGAGCTTTGCCTCTCTCCTATCGGCCTTTCAATCATGACTAAGCTTTCTCCGGCAAGGCTTCAGGGTGTGATGATGGGAATGTGGTTCCTGGCAAGTGCCTATGGCCAGTATGTTGCTGGAATTCTGGGTGCAGGATTGTCTAAGGCAGGTGAGAATGATTCAGTTCAGCAGAAGCTTATTACTTTCACTGACGGGTACAAACAACTCGCTATTTACGCGTTGGTTGCAGGCGTGATCATGATCATCAGCGCACCGGCAATTAAAAAACTTATGGGTAGCGTAAAATAGGCTGCTTTTATATATTCGATTATGTCGCAACAATCAAATGATTTATTTAGTTCGAAGGTATTAGGACATCCGGAAGGGCTATTTGTACTGTTCTTTACTGAGATGTGGGAGCGCTTTTCCTATTACGGGATGCGCGCCCTTCTTGTACTGTTCCTGACCTCTTCTGTTCTGGGATCTAACCCTGGCTGGGGCTGGCCTAGAGAAAGCGCCCTTGCTATCTATGGTTCCTATACCTCTATGGCTTATCTGACGCCTATTTTGGGTGGCTATATCGCCGACAGGATCATTGGCTACAGATGGGCAGTGGTACTGGGTGCGTTTTTAATGACGCTCGGTCATTTATCGATGGCGATTGAAATCGATCCGATCTTTATGTACATCGGCCTCTGCTTTCTGGTAATAGGTAACGGGTTCTTCAAACCGAATATGACTTCTATTTTGTCGAAAATGTACAAGGAGCATCCGCAGAAGAAAGATGGTGCTTATACGATTTTCTACATGGGCGTGAATTCTGGTGCGTTCCTGGGTATGTTATTGTGTGGTTACATCGGCGAGAGTCCTGATTGGGGCTGGAGCTACGGTTTCGGTCTTGCAGGTATCTTCATGTTTATCGGTATGCTGCAGTTTTATTTCACGCAGAACATCTTCGGAAACATCGGGCTGAAGCCTGTTGAGGACGAGATTTCGAAAGAAGTGGAGCATCCGGATGAGGCGACTAAGAATCCTTTTTCTGCGTTTGACCTGGTGATGATCGGCGTTATTTCTGTTGTTGGTCTGGTGTGGGTAATCAATGACCCTGTATCGAAGATTACCTCTTTTGATGTCTTCAACTTTTCTGTTGGTGGACTTTCCGGAAGTAATTTCGCTATCGCTACTGCGCTTACCTTGTTCCTTTTGGTGATTGTGAAGAGAATATCGCAGTACACGCCTATCCTGCGGAATAAGATGATCGCTGTCGTTATCCTGGCTTTCATCACGATATTCTTCTGGGCTTCTTTTGAGCAGGCTGGAGGGTCTATGACCATCTTTGCACGCGACTATACAGCGCGGGTGCTGGAAGGAAACTACAAGGTGCTGTTCAATATTGTGAATACGCTCATTACGGTGGTTCCCCTTTCTATTATCACCTATGTGCTTTACAAGTTGATAAAACAAACTTTCGGTCGCTTTGCTGTCGGAAACATCATCTTAACAAGCGGCTTCGTCATCATCTGGGCTATCGTTATTTACATGCTTAGAAGTCAGTACAACGATGTTAAGGCGGAAGTGCCGGCAACCTGGTTTATGGTTCTGAACTCCCTGTTTATCATCACGCTTGCGCCGCTTTTCTCGAAAGTTTGGGAAAGCAAGTTTAATCCTCCGGCTACGATTAAAAACGGTCTGGGAATGATTTTACTGGGTATCGGATTTGCCACGCTGGCTTATGGAGCGAGCGGCATTCCTCAGGGTGCCAGAGAGGCCTCTGTGAGCATGTTATGGCTTGTTGCGGCCTACTTCTTCCATACTTCGGGAGAGTTGTGTATATCGCCTGTTGGCCTGTCTTACGTGAGTAAGCTTGTTCCAGGACGTATGATTGCGATCATGTTCGGAATTTGGTATCTGGCTATCGCTATCGGTAACAAGATCGCCGGAACTATGGGAGGTAAGATTGACGAAATCACTGCGGAATATTCGATGTCTACTTTCTTCCTGATCTTCACATTGATTCCTATCGGACTGGGTGTGCTGATTATGCTGCTGACACCGCTGATGAAAAAACTCATGCATAATGTTCATTAAACGAATAGTAACTTTGTTCGCACTCATAAATTTTTTACGTGTTAGTTGATAGTTTAGTCATAATCCCTACATATAACGAAAAGGAAAATATTGAAAAGATTATTCGCACTGTATTTGCATTGCCTACTCCTTTTCATGTTTTGATTATCGATGATGGCTCGCCTGATGGAACTGCAGATATTGTAAAGCAACTACAGGGAGAGTATTCGGGAAAGTTGTTTATAGAGGAACGAAAAGGAAAGCTTGGCTTAGGAACTGCATATATACACGGATTTAAATGGGCCCTGAGACACGAGTATGAGTTTATATTTGAGATGGATGCTGATTTTTCTCACAACCCGTCGGACCTTATACGTCTGAGACAGGCTTGCCTTGATGGTGCAGATCTTTCTATCGGGTCAAGATATGTTACGGGTGTGAACGTGGTAAACTGGCCGATGAGCCGGGTCCTGATGTCTTACTTTGCTTCCGTGTATGTGCGCTTTATTACAGGGATTGACATCCATGATGCAACTGCGGGATTCAAATGCTATAAACGCCGGGTTCTGGAGAAGATAGAGATGGATAAGATCAAATTTGTGGGCTATGCCTTCCAGATTGAGATGAAGTTCACGGCGATTAATTACGGATTTAAGGTAGTGGAAGTCCCGATCATCTTTACCGACCGTACAGAGGGAACCTCAAAAATGAGTACTCGCATATTCCGTGAGGCCTTCTTAGGTGTGATTCAGATGAAGGTGAATAGCTGGTTTCGTAAATACTGATAAAAAAGAAAAGCTGGACAGATTGTCCAGCTTTTCTTTTTTATCGATGTCTTATTTCTTCGTCTGATTGTATAAGTTTTCCACTTCTTTCCAGTTAACGACCTTCCACCAGGAAGATATATAGTCTGCGCGCTTGTTCTGATATCTTAGATAGTATGCATGCTCCCATACGTCAAGAGCGAGGATAGGTGTGCCCTTTTCTGCTACCACATCCATTAGCGGGTTATCCTGATTAGGTGTACTCGAAACTTTCAATTTACCATTCTGAACAATTAACCATGCCCATCCTGAACCAAAGCGCTTTGCTGCTGAGTCTGCGAAGGCAGTTTTAAATGCATCAACTGATCCGAAATCTTTGGCGATCGCTTTCACTAAGGCTGCTGAAGGTTCAGTTGCAGCAGGCGACATGATTTTCCAGAATAAAGAGTGGTTATAATGTCCGCCGGCGTTGTTGCGAACAGCAGCTGGTGCACTTTTAACTGTGGCCAGAATCTGCTCAAGAGACTTTGTTTCCATTGCGGTACCCTTGATCGCTGCATTGAGGTTTGTAACGTAGCTTGCATGATGTTTGTCATGATGTATAACCATGGTCTCTTTATCAATCGCCTGCCCGAGAGCGTCGTAGGCGTATGGGAGATCGGGTAAAGTAAACTGTGCTTTCACCTGACTTGCTGCAGATACACAAAGAATTCCTGAAACTAAGAGCGTTTTGAGCTTCATATATTAGAGATTGTTGATTTGATTCGATTTGATGACGTAGGGCTCTACGTGTATAATTGCGCCTTTGATCTGGCTATTACTCCTCATTAACTTATCTTTTACCATGTGGGCGATCGTATGGCCTGCTGATACCGATATATCTGCATCCACCAGAATATGAAGATCAATAAAGTAGTCGAGACCCATTTTTCTGACATAGCATTTTTCAACCTCCACTACATCCTCTACGCTCCTTGCACTATCCTTGACCTTATTAACGATCTCTCCGGATGGAGCAGTGTCCATAATCTCGTCGAACGCCGGTTTCAAAATAGTTGCTGCATTATAGACAATGAGAACTGCTGCAATGAGCGCTGCCCAGTCGTCCGCGCCTTCATAACCTTTTCCCCCGAAAATTGCTATCAGAATACCGATGAATGCGGCAGCAGATGTAATGGCGTCACTACGATGATGGAACGCATCGGCTTTAACGGCCTGGCTGTTCAACTCTCTGCCTACTTTCATGACATATCGATAGAGAGACTCCTTGATGACGATTACGGCAATCAGGATCCAAAGAGTGAAAACCTTAGGTCCTTCATGCGGTGTATTGATGAACCCCACGGCATTGTAGCCGATCCAGACAGCAGCGCCCAGAAGGAAAAGCGAAATAACAATAGCGGCTAAGGGCTCTGCCTTGCCGTGGCCATAAGGGTGGCGCTCGTCGGCGGGCTTTAGGGAGTATCTCAGGCCGATCCAGAGCAGAAATGAACTAAGGATATCGGCACCGGTTTCAGTCGCGTCGGCAATGAGTGCATAAGAGTGCCCAAAGTGCCCACCCGCGGCCTTTACCGCGACAAGCAGGATACTGACCGCGATACCGAGCTGTGTGGTACGTATTGCTTTAATTGATGGGTCCAGATCGATATCCCTCATTCACAAGTTTGTTTGTTTTCACAAAAGTAAACGTATTTCAAGCATAAGGTGGCATCTGTGGAAAATTACAGGGCCATAATGGTTGATTAGACGGCACAAAGCACTTCAATATTTAACGGCATCAGGTATTTTACTGTTTAAGAACACGTATTTGTTTGTAAAAACATAAGCCTCTTCGGAGTGTTCTCTACATACCCTATATCTATTTGTGAAGACATCTCAAGAGCCGGAACACCGGCTCTTGTTTTTTGCGACTCTCTCTGCCGACTTAATGTCCGCTTGTGTCTCTTCGGAACTTGTCTTTGATCTGCCGTCCCGTTTTTTCAAGACTGTCGCCAATTCTATTGAGGCTACTTCCAACCTTCTCTCCAGTTGATTCAAGGGAGCTTTCGATGGAATCAACACGGGCTTCAGACGAAGTGATAATGTTATAGACAGTGTCTTTCCTGAAGATAACACTTCTATCAGCGTCAGGATACACCCATACGTCGATTACAGCGAGTTCGTTCTTCTTTGCAGGCTCGCCTGCAGCTGCAGTCACTTCATCCTTGGTCATACCTATAGAGACCGAACTCAGGTCTTTTGGAGGTTGACGACAGGAGAGCAGAGTTAAAGGTAGCGCCAGTATAAAAAGCATTCGTTTCATAATATAACCCTAACAAAAGTGGTGGAGCTATGTTTGCAAACGTTCTTCCCGCTTACGATGGCTGTGGGGTAGACAGATAATTGTCAATACCTTGCCCAATCTCCGCTGCCGAGTTGGCATCGAGGTTAATTCCCCCATGATTAGGGCCTTCCTTACCTCCTGACTCCCACTTCCATGAGTGGTCTACTTTGACGAGGTCCCCGAGACTTACCTCGTCCACAACGATCGTATAGTACGGATCCTGCTGCTGGCCCCTGTATGAACGATAAACTGCCAGTACGAAAGAAGTATTCTTACTATTATAGGTGATTTCAAATGGCTGTTCCATGACTACTAACGTTTAAGAGTTTTAGATAACTGGTTGAAATGTTTGTTCCTGGAATAATCCGGAGACTTATACTATACGAACGAACAAAGGTGACGTTTGGTTTGAATGCGTTGTACTGTCTTTGGTGCTTCGGGATTGGCTTGGTGCGTACTGAAGATCCGTGGGCGATATTCCCCTGGAATGCCTGAAGGTGATAATTCTGAAAAGAAACTGCCCAAAAACAGAAGACCCTCTACAAATACAGTGATTCGAAGAGGGTCTTGTCTCGTTGGTACACCCATCAGGATTCGAACCTGAGACCGACGGTTTAGAAAACCGTTGCTCTATCCAGCTGAGCTATGGGTGCCTTTCGTGGCTGCAAATATAGAAAATCTTTAAATTAACTTGCAAGCGAATTTTAAGATTTTACTAAAAAGCTATCAGCCAACAAAATAATTTCATTCCTTGCTCAACTCAGCGAAATATTTATGGAATAAAGGAATCGTTTCTATCCCTTTATAGTAGTTAGCTATATCATATTTTTCGTTTGGAGAATGCAGATTATCGCTATCCAGGCCAAATCCCATCAGCACAGTCTTGATTCCGAGCTCGGCTTCGAAAAGCGCCACGATAGGTATGCTTCCTCCACCTCTTGTAGGAATAGGTTTTTTTCCGAAAGATTCTTCTAAAGCTTTTTCAGCTGCACGATAAGCCACGCTGTCTGTAGGCGTCACAACCGGTTCGCCACCATGATGAGGAGTAACTTTCACACTCACATATTCGGGAGCGATGGACTCAAAATAGGTTTTAAATAGTTCAGTAATCTTATCAGACTGCTGATTCGGAACCAGGCGCATGGAGATTTTCGCACTTGCCTTCGAAGGAAGAACAGTCTTGGCACCTTCTCCGATGTAACCTCCCCAGATACCGTTTACTTCCAGGGTGGGTCTTATACCGGTCCGCTCAATAGTTGAATAACCTTGCTCTCCCCAAAGCGCCTTTACGCCAAGATCCTGTTTGTATTCTTGTTCGTCATAGGGAGCATCATTTAAGCTCTTCCTATCTTCTTCTGAGAGATTGATTACGTCGTCATAAAAATGCGGAATCGTAATATGATTATTTGCGTCATGCAATGATGCAATCAGCTGACACAATATGGTTGCAGGGTTTGCTACCGCTCCGCCGTATACTCCTGAATGAAGATCCCTGTTAGGTCCGGTTACTTCCACCTCCAAATAGGATAAACCGCGAAGTCCTGTCTCTAGCGATGGATTCTCAAGGCTGATCATGGAAGTGTCTGAGATCAAGACAACGTCCGATTTTAAGCGTTCTTTATTTGCTTTAACAAAGATGCCAAGATTGCTGGATCCAACTTCTTCTTCCCCCTCTATCATAAACTTGATATTGCATGGAAGCGAATCTGAATTGATCATCATTTCAAATGCTTTAACATGCATATAGAACTGACCTTTATCATCGCATGCTCCGCGTGCATAGATCTTCTCATCTCTGATAGTAGGTTCGAATGGAGGTGTATTCCATAACTCCAGAGGATCTGCAGGTTGAACATCATAATGGCCATATACCAACACAGTTGGTTTAGCCGGATCAATGATCTTTTCACCGTATACGATTGGGTAACCTGCAGTCGGGCAGACTTCTACGTTTTCAGCGCCGGCTTCCCTTAGCTTCTCCGCAACAAAGTCCGCTGTCTTTAAAACATCATCTTTATATGATGGGTCCGCACTGATTGAAGGAAACCTGAGCAGTGCAATTAGCTCATCTAAAAACCGCTGTTTATTCTCTTCAACATACTGTTTTATCATCTGCATAATCTGTAAGTTTTACGCAAATATAGTTTAGTAGAAACGAACTCTATAATTTAAAGACGAGGCTTCAGATTAGTCCCATCCGCCCATGTCTTTCTTCTCTCCGCCCATGACCTTTTCTGTTTGGGTTGAAGGAGTTGCTGTTTCTTCTTTTTTGCATGATGCAAATACCACGGATACTAACGCCGCTAATACGATGATCTTTTTCATTTGAGTGAAGCTGTTTTATTTATTGACTTAGTTTGAAAGGGTCGGACTTAGTCCCAACCGCCCATATCTTTCTTCTCCCCACCCATAACCTTTTCTGTTTTGGTTGAAGGAGTTGCTGTTTCTTCTTTTTTGCATGATGCAAATACCACGGATACTAACGCCGCTAATACGATGATCTTTTTCATTTGGCTAAAGCTGTTTTGATTTTTTTAACTGGTTTCCTGAAGGGTTAGATTCCGTCCCAACCACCCATATCTTTCTTCTCTCCGCCCATAACCTTTTCTGTTTTGGTTGAAGGAGTTGCTGTTTCTTCTTTTTTGCATGATGCAAATACCACGGATACTAACGCCGCTAATACGATGATCTTTTTCATTTGACTAAGCTGTTTTGTTTTTTTAACTGGTTTTCTGAAGGGTTAGATTCCGTCCCAACCACCCATATCTTTCTTCTCTCCGCCCATAACCTTTTCTGTTTTGGTTGAAGGAGTTGCTGTTTCTTCTTTTTTGCATGATGCAAATACTACTGACACCAATGCGGCTAATACGATGATCTTTTTCATTTGACTGAGGCTGTTTTGTTTTTTAACTGGTTTCCTGAAGGGTTAGATTCCGTCCCAACCACCCATATCTTTCTTCTCTCCGCCCATAACCTTTTCTGTTTTGGTTGAAGGAGTTGCTGTTTCTTCTTTTTTGCATGATGCAAATACTACTGACACCAATGCGGCTAATACGATGATCTTTCTCATTTAAATAAGCTGTTTTGTTTTTAACTGGTTTTCTGAAAAGCCGCACTTAGTCCCAACCGCCCATATCTTTCTTTTCTCCGCCCATAACCTTTTCTGTTTTGGTTGAAGGACTTGCTGTTTCTTCTTTTTTGCATGATGCGAATACAACGCATACTAACGCGGCTAATACGATAATTTTTTTCATCTGGACAATTTTATGTTTAGTTGTTGATTAAATTTGAGACACATACATTAACAATCTGACAGTAAGCAAGTTTCGATATCGTTAAGGATAATTCAATTATAAAAACCCGCTTTACATTCAAAAAGTTTATTTTCCACTGCAGAAAATAATTTAATGCCGCAAATATTATATTTCAAACCTAGGAATAAAAATCGCATTTTCAAATGAATCCGGGTAACAGTAAACGTCACATAATCGTTCAAAAGTCCACATGAATTGTAGCTGATTACACATGTTTTTACTTCAATTGTAACCAATTATCTTCAATCGGCTTCATTAGTATATCACAACTATTAACTCTCAGCTGAACTGATTTCGATATGCACTCTGTTAAAATGGCAATAGTTGGTGTTTTCGTACAACGATTACAAAAATATTGTATACCTTTCCTGTGACATAGCAAATGAAATCCAGTTATTACCTTAGCTTACTTCTCGTACTTGTATCTCTAAACCTTTTTGCTGAACAAAGCAAGTGGGAAAAAGACAGCATTGCTATAGACAGATTAAATTCGTTAGCTTACAACATTCGACTTACAAATCCGGAACAAACGTTAAAATACGGTTTGAAAGCATCGAAGATGGCACAGTCCAGTAACTACTCTAACGGGTATGCAGAGGCACAACGGATTGTTGGAATTGGCTACTACTATCTCTGGGAAAACGAGAAAGCACTCAAATCGTATCTTATATCATTATCTACTTTTACGAAGAATGATTATAAGCCGGGAATGGCTAAAGTTTATAACAACATCGGAAACCTCTACAGGGAATATGATTTTGATAAGGGTTTGATGTATTTCAACAAATCTCTCGTTCTTGCTGATCAACTAAATATGTCAGACCTTATTGCCGGTACCAATCTCAATATCGGCATTATTTACTTCCGCCAAAAGCGATACAATATTGCTTTAAACTACTTCGAAAAAAGCAATGATCTTTTTACGAAGCTGGGAAATCCGATAGGGATGACGCATGCACTACAAAACATCGGCGTAATCTATTTCAACCTCAAACAAAGCGATAAGGCAGCAGAGGTATTGATCCGCGCGAATCACAATGCCAAGAAGAATGAGCTAAATAACACTGTCGCCAGTATTAATCTAACCCTGGCAGCCATTTACATCAACCAGGGAAAATTTGACAAAGCAGAGGAGGCCCTAAATGAGGGAAAGGCTTATACTGAACTGGTTAAAGATCCGAAACTTCAGCAGGATTATACCTTTACATCTTACCAGCTGGAGTACAAAAGAAAAAATTACAAGCAGGCTATCGACTACCTGAGAGAAGTTTACACGCAGGATAGTGTTCAGTTTAACAATATCGAGTCTCAAAAGATCGGTCTTCTTCAGGAGCAGCAACGCCATCTGGAACGAGAGAAACAGACACTGATCCTCATTGAAAGACAAAAGACCAACCGCGTGATGTTCTGGGCGTCAGTCATTGTTTTCATTCTCCTTGCAATAGTTATCATGCTTCTCTACATCAACAACAAGAAGAAAGCGAAGACCAATAAACAGCTTCAAACGCTTAACGATGAAGTTTCCCTGCAAAAAGAAAACCTCAACCGCATCAACCATAATTTAGAGGAAATCATTACCGAACGGACGCTCGACCTGCAAATTAAAAACAAGAAGCTTTCAGAATATTCAGCCCACCTCTCCCACCAGATCCGCAGTCCTATAGCTACCATGAAAGGCTTGATGATGCTTGAGGAAGATAAACTCATCGAAAATGACGAATTTGTAAAAGAAATAGGCAAGTGTATCAACGACATCGACGATAAAATCCGCAACATCAATACGAACCTGCATAGCCTTGAAAACAAGGGACTTTAGCACTACTGCAATAAAGACACGATATAAGGAAGAGATTTGTCCTCAATTTTTTAATTTTGCCAATCAAAAAGAGGATTAGATATTGGAATATTTAAAGGGATTAAATCCATCGCAACGGGCAGCAGTAGAACAAACAAAGGGGCCGGTAATGATAGTTGCTGGCGCGGGTTCAGGGAAGACGCGTGTAATTACATACCGAGTCGCCCACTTGATCAAGACGGGCGTTGATCCATTTAACCTGCTCGTACTTACGTTTACCAACAAGGCTGCCAAAGAAATGCGCACCCGTATTATGGATGTGGTCGGAGCAGAAGCGAAGAACATATGGATGGGGACTTTCCACTCCGTGTTTGCCAAGATCCTGCGTGTGGAAGCTAGCCGCATCGGCTACCCTACCAATTTCACCATCTACGACACAGACGACAGCAAGAGCCTCATCAGATCCATTCTGCGGGAGCAACAACTTGACGACAAGCTCTATAATGCCAATTTCGTCTATAACCGTATATCTTCAGCGAAGAACAACCTGATTTCAGCAGCTGAATATCAAAAGAATGCCCAGATACAGGCTGAAGACTTTTCAAGCGGCCGTGGGCGACTAGGTGAAATTTACCAAACGTACACGCAACGCTGCTTCAAAGCCGGCGCAATGGACTTTGATGATATCCTCTTCAAAACAAATGTCCTCCTCCGCGAACATCCGGATGTTCTCTATAAATACCAGAATAAGTTTAAATACCTGATGGTCGATGAGTATCAGGATACCAACTATGCTCAGTACCTGATCGTAAAGAAGCTCGCAGCTATAAACGAAAACCTTTGTGTCGTAGGAGATGACGCGCAGAGTATTTACGCTTTCCGCGGAGCCAACATTCAGAACATCCTGAACTTCGAAAAGGATTACCCCGATCTGAAAGTATTCAAACTGGAGCAAAACTACCGGTCTACCCAGAACATTGTTAATGTTGCCAACAGCATCATCGCCAACAACAAAAATCAGCTGAAGAAAAATGTATTCTCCGAGAATGAAGACGGCGATAAAATCAGAATAGCCAGAGCATTCAGCGATAATGAAGAAGGAAAGATCGTAGCCGAGAGTATCATTCAGGAACGCAGCCTCAGGGGACTGAAACACCAGGATTTTGCTATTTTATATCGCACTAACGCACAGTCGCGTGCAATGGAAGAAGCCTTAAGAAAGCTGAATGTTCCATATAAAATTTATGGCGGCCTCTCTTTTTATCAGAGGAAAGAAATCAAGGATCTGATCGCTTATTTCAGATTAACCTTCAATCCCAACGATGAAGAGGCCCTTAAGCGCGTTATCAACTACCCAAAACGCGGCATTGGAGACACCTCTCTGGAGCGCATCATCATCGCTGCAGACAAAAACAATACGACTCCCTGGGAGATCATCAAAGAAGCTCCAAGCTATCTGGAGCCACGCACAGCTGCACCTGCCGGGGGCTTCGCTACCATGATTCAGAGCTTTCAGGTGGTCGCAAAGAACCAGTCAGCCTACGAAGCTGCTTTACACATTGCCCAGCACTCCGGCCTGCTGAAGGATCTTTATGCCGACAAGTCGGTTGAGGGCCTCAGCCGCTACGAAAACATTCAGGAACTCCTGAACGGGATTAAGGAATTTTCTGAACGTGAAGATCTGGAAGAACGTGGCCTTGATATATTTATGCAGGATGTCGCCCTTCTTACAAATGACGATAACGACAAGAATCCCGATGCTGACACCGTGTCTCTAATGACCATCCACTCTGCTAAAGGACTCGAATTCCCTCATGTTTATATCGTCGGACTGGAAGAGAATCTCTTTCCTTCGCAGATGTCGGTAAACTCCAGGTCCGACCTCGAAGAAGAGCGCCGCTTATTCTATGTGGCCATTACACGTGCAGAAAAGAAGCTCACGATCTCCTACGCCACGTCACGGTACCGTTGGGGGACCTTAACCAGCTGTGAACCTAGCCGGTTTATCGACGAGATCGACGCACGTTATCTGGAACTCGCCTACGGAGAACAGCAAAAATCAATAGAAAAAAACCCATTCTTTTCAGATCGTCTGGAGTCGCAAGGCTCTTCCGACAGCTTCTCCAAGCCAAAGCCAAAAACCGGCATGCTCAAGACAACATCTATGTTGCCTAAAGCGCATGTTCCAAGTACAGGCTTTGCTCCTTCCGACACTTCAGGGCTCCAGGTTGGCATGGAAGTTGAGCACGAACGGTTCGGCTACGGCAAAGTAATTAATATAGAGGGGAATAAATCCGATATAAAGGCAACAATTTTCTTCAAAGAATTAGGACAGAAACAACTTTTGCTTAAATTTGCTAAACTTCGTATCGTCACGTAATCTATACGTATAGAGATCCGACCGGGAACCTCCCCCTCAAACAAACGAAAGAATGACATTTGACTATAATAGTACAAGGAATAAACTGATCCTTGCAGAGTATGGAAGAAATGTACAAAATATGGTCGCCTATATTTGTACCCTTCCTACTAAAGAAGAAAGAAATCGCCATGCTCAGGTGGTGATTGACCTGATGGGCTTTCTGAATCCTCACCTGAGAGACGTTGCAGACTTTAAACACAAATTGTGGGATCACCTGCATATAATCTCTGACTTTAAGATTGATGTTGACTGCCCATACCCTGTTCCCACTGCAGACGTACTTAACGTAAAGCCCGATGCTTTGCCTTACCCGCAACAGCGCATTCGCTATAAGCACTATGGTAAAACGGTCGAAGTGCTCATCAAGCAAGCTCGTTCTATCGAGGATCCACAGCGCAAACAGGCAATGGTACAGTCTATAGCCAACTTCATGAAGATGGCGTACGTTACCTGGAATAAAGATTCGGTAACTGATGAAACAATCATTTCAGACCTCAAAGACCTGTCAAACGGGGAGCTGATTCTGGAGGATAATGTGAATCTGAACAAGGTTGACGTCCGCCCGGCTCCAACTAGCATGAGACCAAAGAACGTTCAAAAGAATGGTACTCAAAACGGCAAAAACAGGCAAAACTCAAATAATAGAAACGGTGGGAATCGTCCGAAAAACACCGGAAAACGTTACTAGATTACAAAATTCGCGAAGCAAATGAATGCATTTGAAATTAACGGAGGGAAACCTCTGAAAGGAGAGATTATTCCTCAGGGTGCCAAAAATGAGGCTCTTCAGGTAATCTCTGCGGTACTGTTAACAAATGAAAAAGTTACGATAAGCAATATACCCGACATCGTTGACGTCAACAAACTGATTGAATTACTCGGCGATCTCGGCGTAAAGGTTGAAAGACTAAATAAGGATACATATACCTTCGAAGCCAGCAATATAGACCTGGAATTCTTTCAGTCAGAACAATTTAAGTCCAAAGGTGGAAGCCTGAGAGGATCAATCATGATCGTAGGACCTCTGCTGGCCCGGTTCGGTAAAGCTGCCATCCCGAAGCCAGGAGGTGATAAGATCGGAAGACGCCGTCTGGATACGCACTTCCTCGGGTTCGAAAAACTAGGTGCGAAGTTCATCTATAACTCCGAAACGGGATTCTTCAATGTGGACGCAACAGACCTCCGGGGAGCCTATGTACTCCTCGATGAAGCATCCGTCACCGGAACTGCCAACGTTGTTATGGCAGCTGTCCTTGCGAAGGGAACCACGACCATATATAACGCCGCCTGCGAGCCTTATCTGCAGCAACTTTGTAAGATGCTGAACAGAATGGGTGCAAACATTTCAGGCATCGGATCCAACCTCATTACAATTGAGGGCGTTCAACAACTAGGCGGCACAGAACATCGTCTGTTGCCAGATATGATCGAGATCGGATCATTCATCGGCCTTGCAGCAATGACAGGCTCAGAGATCACCATTAAAGATGTTCAGTACAAGGAACTAGGTATTATCCCTGAAGTATTCAGACGCCTGGGTATTCAACTGGAGCTCAGAGGAGATGATCTTCATATCCCCGCCCAGAAAAACTACGAAATCGAAACATTCATCGACGGTTCAATACTCACCATTGCTGATGCTCCGTGGCCGGGCTTCACGCCCGATCTGTTGAGCATTGTGCTCGTGATCGCGACGCAGGCAAAAGGAAACGTTCTCATCCATCAGAAGATGTTTGAAAGCCGCCTGTTCTTTGTTGATAAACTGATAGACATGGGTGCCCAGATCATACTATGTGATCCTCACCGTGCCACAATAATCGGACTCAACAAACAGGTACAGCTTAGAGGCATTGAAATGACCTCGCCGGATATCCGTGCAGGAGTTGCCCTCCTGATTGCTGCGCTGTCGGCCAGTGGAAGATCAATCATTCACAACATCGAGCAGATTGAAAGAGGTTATCAGGACATCGATATACGACTCAGAGCACTGGGCGCAGACATCAAGCGTATCAACGCCATGCCTAAGTCACATTAGGCCAGTCGCCCCAGGCAAAACAAATTTGCCCAGGAGCACTTAAAGCTATAAACGCAAAAGCGTCAGACCTGAGAGGATCTGACGCTTTTGCGTTTATAAGGTATTTTTTATGCCGACATAGCGCTGATAATGTCAAACTGGGTGATAATCTCCAGCCTGCCACGCGTATCCTCTACCAGCACCGCTGTATTCTCTTTACTGATCAATCCCGATATCTTATCGATTGACGTATTCAAATCCACGAATGGAAATGGCTTCGTCATCACATCAAGAACTTTGAACGACTTAGCAGAAGGATTTTCCAGTAGAGCAGTCAAAATATCGCTCTCTGTTACTTTCCCTACCACCATGTCATGCTGTGTAACAGGAAGTTGAGAGATATTCAACATCTTGATCGTATTGATCGCTTCTAAAACAGACTGATTTGCGTCAATCGTCACAATCTCCTGACTCTCCCGGTTCGCCAGAATGGCCCCTGCAGTCAGCTTCTCATCTTTCAGGAAGCCACGTTCCCGCAACCAATCCTCATTGAACATCTTGCCTAAATAGCGAGTGCCATGATCATGGATAATGACCACAACGAGATCCCCTTCTTTCAGCTGATCTTTCATCTGCATCAATCCGGCGATAGCAGCACCACTCGAGTTTCCTGCGAAAATACCCTCTTTCCGGGTAATCTCACGGGTCATCAACGCTGCATCCTTATCCGTCACCTTCTCGAAATGATCAATCACTGAAAAGTCGACGTTCTCAGGAAGAAAATCTTCACCTATGCCTTCCGTGATATACGGATAGATCTCATCTTTATCGAATTCTCCGGTCTCTTTATATTTCTTAAATACCGAACCGTAAGTATCGATACCCCAGATCTTGATATCAGGATTCTTTTCCTTCAGGTATCTTCCAGCTCCCGATATGGTTCCTCCTGTACCTACACCTACAACGAGGTGAGTAATCTTTCCTTCCGTCTGCTCCCATATCTCTGGACCTGTTTGTTCATAGTTGGCCTTACTGTTCGACAGGTTATCATACTGATTGGCTTTCCATGAGTTAGGCACCTCCCGCTGTAAACGCGAAGAAACGGAATAGTATGAACGGGGATCTTCCGGCTCCACATTGGTCGGACAAACAATTACTTCCGCTCCAAAAGCCCTAAGCGCATCTACTTTCTCTTTCGACTGCTTATCGGTGGTCGTAAAAATACATTTGTAGCCCTTTACAATTGCCGCCATAGCCAAACCCATACCGGTGTTCCCGGAGGTTCCCTCTATAATTGTTCCACCAGGCTTCAGCAGCCCGGCTTCCTCTGCATCTTCAATCATCTTAAGAGCCATCCGGTCCTTGATCGAATTGCCGGGATTACGGGTTTCGATCTTAGCAAGCACAGTAGCTTTGACTTCCGATGTCACCTTGTTCAGCTTAACAAGCGGGGTGTTCCCGATAGTCTCCAAAATATTATTGTACCACATAAAGCAAAGGTAGTAAATACTATCAAATTAATAGAGAATGCAGGCAGTGCCTGAAGCTTAGAACTTCAGATGCTTAACCGTCAACCCATTGTTAATTAGCTGCATGAGCGAGTCAATTCCAATCTTCAGGTGCGATTCCACGAAACGTTCCGTTACTTTAGAATCGCTTTCTGTAGTCTTCACCCCTTCTGGGATCATCGGCTGATCCGACACCAGCAACAGAGCGCCGGTAGGTATTTTATTGGCAAATCCGGTCGTGAAAACCGTAGCCGTCTCCATGTCAACAGCCATTGCACGTAATGTCTTCAGATATTTCTTAAAGTTCTTATCATGCTCCCATACCCGCCTGTTGGTCGTATAAACCGTCCCGGTATAATAATCTCTTGAATGATCCCTGATCGTCGTCGATATGGCCTTTTGAAGTGCGAAGGCAGGAAGCGCCGGCACTTCTGCAGGAAGGTAATCGTTTGACGTACCTTCTCCACGAATTGCGGCAATCGGCAATATGAGGTCACCGATGCTGTTCTTCTTCTTGAGACCTCCGCATTTACCTAAAAACAATACTGCCTTGGGTTGTATCGCGCTAAGGAGATCCATCATTGTCGCCGCAAGCGGACTCCCCATGCCGAAGTTAATGATCGTAATTCCATTAGCAGATACGCTCTGCATCGGCTTGTCAAGCCCCATGATCGGCGCATTGTCATGCCATTCAGAGAAGAGCTGCAGGTATTTCGAGAAGTTGGTCAACAATATAAACTGAGAGAAATCCTTCAGGGGTCTTCCGGTATATCGCGGCAGCCAGTTGTTCACAATATCTTGTTTGGTCTTCAATCCTTTCTTTACCGGACTTTCAACCTCCTTTATTTGCTGTGCCTGTTCAACAATCTCCGGATCTTTTTTTACATCTTTTTCTTCATTCATAAAATATTCGTTTAAAAAAAACCCCGAATCTCTTCGGGGTTTTCATTATGCTACTTTTAATTTTTTGATATCTGATTTGGCAAACTTTTCATGCGCATAACTCAGCGTAATATAAAGCTCCTTGTTCTGCCCCTTTTGGGAGGGGACTTCAAACATCGCATCAATCATGATCGCCTCACAAATCGATCTCAGTCCTCTGGCTCCAAGCTTAAACTCCATTGCCTTGTCAACAATAAACTCAAGCACCTCCTTGTCAAACTCCAATTTGATATCTTCATATTCAAAAAGTTTCTGATACTGTTTGATCAAAGAGTTCTTCGGCTCGGTAAGAATGCTGATCAAAGCTTCCCTGTCAAGGGGATTCAGGTGGGTAACCACCGGCAAGCGGCCGATCAGCTCCGGAATCAAACCAAAAGAACGAAGATCCTGAGGAGTGATGTATTTATACAGATTCTTCAGATCGATATTCTCATCATCATCATTGATCCTGTAACCTACCGTTTGTGTCTTTAAGCGATTGGCAATCTTCCGATCGATACCGTCAAAAGCACCACCGCAAATAAACAGGATGTTGTTCGTGTTCACGGCAATCATCTTCTGGTCCGGATGTTTACGTCCTCCCTGAGGGGGAACGTTTACAATAGTTCCTTCCAGGATCTTGAGTAAAGCCTGCTGAACACCTTCGCCCGATACATCACGTGTAATAGAAGGATTATCACTTTTACGGGCAATCTTATCCACCTCGTCAATGTAAACGATGCCGCGCTCGGCTGAGGCCACATCATAATCTGCAGCCTGAAGTAAACGCGTCAGAATACTCTCCACATCCTCTCCCACATAGCCCGCTTCCGTTAATACAGTCGCGTCGCAGATACAAAATGGAACATGTAAGATCTTAGCAATGGTTTTCGCTAAAAGCGTTTTGCCGGTACCAGTCTCCGCCACCATGATGATATTCGACTTTTCAATCTCGATCTCATCCTTCTCCACCTTTTGATTCAGGCGTTTATAATGGTTGTAAACAGCAACTGAAAGTACCTTTTTCGCCTCATCCTGTCCAATCACGTACTGGTCCAAATGCTTCTTTATCTCCAGCGGCTTCATCAAAGTAAGCGAAGAACCAGAGTTCTTCGTCTTCCTTACTGAAAGCTCTTCAGCCAGAATCTGGTTAGCCTGAGCCACACACTTATCGCAGATGTGAGCATCCAGGCCAGCAATGAGCATGAGCGTATCCTGTTTACCAGAACCACAAAATGAACATTTAATATCTTTTGAGCTTTTACTCATCGTTTGTTTTGTTTTCGCCAAGCACCTCGTCAATCATACCAAATTCCTTGGCCTCACTTGCAATCATCCAATAATCCCTGTCAGAAGCATCGTGTACTTTCTGATAATCCTGACCAGAGTGGTTGGAGATAATTTCATATAGCTCTCTCTTCAGCTTTAAGATCTCACGCGCCGTGATTTCAATATCCGATGCCTGACCCTGAACACCACCCAGCGGCTGGTGGATCATCACACGCGAATGCGCTAAAGCAGCACGTTTGCCCGCAGCGCCTGCACATAGCAATACAGCACCCATAGAAGCTGCCATACCGGTACAGATCGTTGCTACATCCGGAGTGATGTACTGCATCGTGTCATATATTCCCAGGCCTGCATAAACAGAGCCACCGGGAGAATTAATATAGATTTGGATATCTCTCTTTGCGTCGGTCGACTGCAGGAAGAGAAGCTGCGCCTGAATGATATTCGCGTTGCTGTCGTAAATAGCATCTCCCAGGAAGATGATACGGTCCATCATTAACCGTGAAAACACATCCATTTGAGCAACGTTCAACTGACGTTCCTCAATGATGTAGGGAGTCATAGACATCGGGATAGCGCTTTTCTCTACCCTGCCAATGAAACTGTCTACATGCTGACTGCCAATCCGATGGTGTTTAACAGCGTATTTACGAAACTCATTTTTGTCAATATTCATTGGATTAAAAGTTTATAGTCTGATATATTAATAAAGTAATTATGCTAATAATAGTTTGAACGAATCCGAATTATTAGCATAATTACTACTATACCATAACTCTTAATTCAATTCAAGAAACTTGTTGTATTCGATCTCCTGACGATCTAATGTAATAACACTTTTCAGGTAATCAAACACTTTCTGCGCTTTTACTTCTTCGAAGATTTTATTCGCATTTTCTTTGTTCTGTAAGAACTGCACTGTGTACTCTGCCAGTTGCTCTTCTGGAATAGGCTGTGGGCTGTACATTTTGAACTGAGCATCCAGTCTGCTTTTCGCAGTCTGGAATACATCCTCATATTTCAGCTCAATGCTGTTTTCTTTGATGATTTTGTTTTCAACAAGCGTCCATCTCAGGTTGTTGGCAAAATCATCATATCCATTCTGAAGATCTTCCTCAGTCAGGTTCTGATTAGTTGCTCTTAACCAACGTTTCAAAAACTCGTCAGGCAAAGCCATCTCATATTTACCAACACCGTATTTAACGATCTCGTTCTGCAGCTTCTGCTCAGCGTTCTGAACCATCATAGACTCCAGTTCAGCAGTGATTTTCTCACGGAACTGCTCCTCTGTAGTAACTACTTCGGGGCCGAATAATTTATCAAAGAACTCCTGGTTCAGATCAGACTCCTCTAAACGGTTAACGTTCTTAACAGTTAACTGAAATTTAGAAGCCAGCTCCTTTGCATCCTCTTCAGAGATGTTCAAAACCTTAGATACCTGGAAAGCGTCATTTTCGAAAGCTTTCTGGATGTCGAATTCTGCAACATCACCTTTTTTCAAACCAACGAGTGATTTTTTAATCTCCTCATCTTTGATCAGGTCAAGTCTTACAGAACCTGTACTGGTGATGCCTCCTTCAAAAACAGAGCCATCAGGAGAAAGTTGTACCAACTCAGCAAAAAGAACGTCTTCTTCTGACGAAACTTCAGGGTTTGTCATTTTGCCATAGCTCTTTCTAAGGTTTTTGATTCTCGACTCCAGTGTTTCACTGTCAATTTTAATCTGATAGTAAGGAATAGAATCTTTTTCAGAAAAATCAAGATTAAATTCAGGAGCAAGACCAAGCTCATATTTGAACTCGAACTCGTCTGTATAATCCCAGTTATATTCTTTTGCATCATCTACTTTTGGAAGCGGCTGACCAAGAATATCGATTTTGTTATCTGCTATGTATTTATTGATAGAATCACTTAAAAGAGAATTAACCTCCTCAACAAGGATGCTCTTGCCGTACATCTTTTTGATATGAGACGGCGGAACCATTCCAGCTCTGAATCCAGGAAGCTTAGCCTTTTTCGCCTGAGTCTTTATAGCTTTTTCTACACGTTCAAGATAGTCTTCAGGTTTAATGCTCACATTAACTAAGGAGTTCAGGCTATCAATTTTCTCTTGTGTGATATTCATGTTCTAATTATTTACCGTTAGTATTATACAAAAATTCCCCCCGTGTTAGCGGGGGGAATCATGTGCGGAAGAAGGGACTCGAACCCCCACGCCTCTCAGCGCCAGATCCTAAGTCTGGTGCGGCTACCAATTACGCCACTTCCGCGCTTGGGTTTCATTAAATTTGGAATGCAAAAGTAGCTTTTATTTTCAATATTCCAAACTTATCTGAAAGAAATTTAAACTTTTTTATCTCCATACTTCGTCCACTTGCTAATCTTATGATGTAACACATTCAGGTCGAATGGCTTAGCCACAACATCATTCGCACCCACTTCCATGGCTTTTTTCTGATCATCATCCAGCACCGCGGCCGACAGGGTAATAACAGGCACAGACCTCATCTCTTCCGGCAATTCCTTCCTGATCCTCTCTATCGCCTCATATCCTCCCATTACAGGCATATTCGTATCCATTAAGACCAGGTCATAACGTGCATTCTGCAGCTTTTCCACCGCCATGGCGCCGTTCTCCACAATATCCACATCAACATCCCAGCGTTGGAGGACCTTCCTTATCATAAACTGATTAATGGTATTATCTTCCGCAACAAGTATTCTCGTCCCCTTCAAAGATGGCAGCTCTCCGATACTTTCCACCGGCTTCTCTACAGGCGTACCCACTACCTGATACCAATTCGTAAAAGTAAAGGTGGTACCCGCACCTGGTTCGCTTTCCAGCGTGATTTCCCCGCCTTTCAACTCCGCCAGCTTCTTCACGATGGCAAGACCCAATCCTGTGCCACCATACTGATGGGCTGTGTCGCTGGAAGCCTGTTCAAATGTCTCAAAGATCTTATCAAAACGATGCTTTTCAATACCAATCCCCGTATCCTTAACCACAAACTGGATCTCTGCCAGGTGTCCCTTTGCTTTGGATACCTGCACGCGAAGCGTTACCGAGCCTTTTTCAGTAAACTTAATCGCATTACTCACAAGGTTTAACAAGATCTGGTTCAGCCTTAACCCATCCACCAACACGACAGATGGCACCGCCTGGTCCACATCCACAATCAGCTCGATCCCTCGCTCCTGAGCTCTGAACTGCAGCAGACCGGCAACGGAGTTCACCAGATTCCGGACACTTCCCTCCGTGCGCACGATTCTAAACTTACCAGATTCTATTTTAGATATATCCAGCACGTCATTGATCACACCCAACAGCGAATCGGTAGAAATCTTCAGCAAATTAACCATCTTGGCCTGCTCGGCATCCAGCCGGGTATTCTCAAGAAGATGCACAATACCCTGCATCCCATTTATCGGGGTCCTGATCTCGTGACTCATATTCGCAAGAAAAGTCTCCTTCACCTTTCTACCTTGCTCCGCCTCTTCCTTGGCCGCAATCAGCTCCTGCTGAAATTTCCTAAGCTCCTCATTCTTCTGCTTGATCGCCCGTTGCGAACGCACAAGCTGAATAAATGAATCTACCTTGGCAGAGGTTACATAAGGATCGAGCGGCTTAAACAGATAATCTACTGCTCCGGCCGACAGCCCTCTTATAGCATATTTCACTTCCATAGAGAGCGCGGTGACAAAAATCACCAGGATATCCTTGGTCCGCGGATTTCCCTTCAGTATCTCTACAAGTTCAAACCCATCCATCTCGGGCATCTGTACGTCTACCAGCGCGATGGATATATCCTGCTCCCAACAGATCTTAAGCGCTTCATTGGGAGAGGTAGTGCTGACGATTTCGATATCATTGCGATCGAGAAGTGCTTCCAGAGCAACAATATTCTCCTTCTTATCATCAACGATTAAAAGCTTAAGATGATCCATTTTCTGTTTTGCTGTCTTGGGTGATACTCTTTATAAAAGCAAATATACTTTCATCTGACAATATGAGGGCATCTTTACACCTTGCTATTGCAGATTCGGGCATTGTTTTAACTTCGGCTCCTGCGGGGTCCTGCACAACGGCTACCCCATTCTTTGTGTGAATATAGCAAAGTCCTTCTGCACCATCAGCATTAGCGCCAGATAATAGGACCGCAATAACCTCGTCCTGATATACGTCGGCGACGCTGAGGAATGTAGTATCGATTGATGGCCGGGAGTGATATACAGGTTCTGAGTAGTCGAGGGTCAAGGTCCCATCCGGCTCCAGCAACAAATGATAATCCGGCGGCGCAAAATACACATGCCCTTTCTCTATCTTCAACTTATCGCTTGCCAGGCATACCGAGACCTGAGATTTTCTGTTTAGCAAGGCCTCCACCTCCGACCTGAACTTCCGGCTCCGGTGAATCACTACGATTACCGGCATCGAAAAATCCCGTGGGAGCCGCTCAATCAAACCAAAGATCAGCTTGAAACTGCCCGCAGAACCGCCAAGCAACAGAACTTTTGCGTTCCTTGCCTTCTGCAGTACCGTGTGATCCCAGCTAGCCAATTTTCTGATATATATTTTCTGATTTATCTACTACCCTGAACTTACCCGCGGAGTCAAATGACCGAAGCGACTCCTTCGCCCCCAGACAGAGGAAACCGAAGGAACACAAGCTGTCGTAAAACAGCTGCAGCACTTTCCTCTGCAGGTCGCTGTTGAAATAAATGAGCACATTACGACAGGATACCACCTGAAATTCGTTAAACACCCCGTCAGAAACCAGATTATGCACTGAGAACAGGGTATTCTTCTTCAATTCATGATGGATGGCTGCGGCATCATACTGTGCCGTGTAATAATCCGACATAGAACCGGGATAACCTGTAAGCAGATAATTTTCCGAATATTGCTTCATGCTCGGCAACGGGTAAACACCTGTTTTTGCAGCTTCGAGCACTCTGGGGTTAACATCTGTACCATATAAGAACGATCGATCGAGCAGTCCCTCCTGCTTCAGCAATATAGCGAAAGAATATGACTCCTCCCCTGTAGAACAACCGGCATTCCACACTTTTACTCTCGGAAACGAGCTCAGATACGGAACAACCTTCTCCTTTACCGACCGGAAGAATGAAGGATCGCGAAACATCTCCGTCACATTGACAGTAATCTCAACAACGAACTCTTCAAAGAAATGATGATCATTCACCAATATACCCTTCAGGTCGAAGAGCTCCAGTCCATACATATCCATGATCCTGGTAACCCTGCGCTTCAACGATGCCCGCGAATAGCCGGTAAAGTCAAATCCATGAATATGGTTGATCCATATAATGAGCTCCTCCAGTTCATCATAAGAAATCCGTTCGGCTGAAACTGACATCATTAACTTAGCCAAACACGCATCATGGACAAAAGTTTGTCAACGTCCACCGGCTTAGAAATATAATCATTCGCTCCTGCCTCCAGACACCGTTCGCGGTCGTTCTTCATCGCTTTTGCAGTAAGAGCGATGATCGGAAGCTTTTGAAACTCACGTTTTTTCCTGATCTCCTGCATGGCCTCGTAGCCGTCCATTTGCGGCATCATGATGTCCATCAATACGATATCCATCTTTGGAAACTCTTCCAGCTTCTTGAGGGCTTCCAGACCATTTGATGCAATTTCCACTTCCATGTCATAGGCCTGAATCGCGGTAGTGAGTGCAAATACGTTACGCATATCATCATCTACAATCAAAACATGCCTGCCCTTCAATGCTCTTTCAAGCGTCGAATTATCCTTCATGCGCCCCCCCGTTGAAGGAGCCGATGTAGCTTCTTTCCCACTGGTTCTGATTTTGTGCATAAACAGGTTGACTTCATCCAGTATCCTGTCATTCGATTTGGAACTCTTCAATACCATCGCATTGGTATGTTTCAGTACGGTGCTTAGAGCCTCTTCGTCCAGCTCCATCGCCGTGTTGATCACTACAGGAAGGTCGGCCATCCCCTCGTCGGCCTTGATTTTATCCAAAAGATGAATACCCGACATGTCAGGCAGATGCAGGTCCAGGATCAGGCAGTCGAACTCACCATCTTCTGCCAGGATCTCGAGCGCCTCCCGCCCGTTAAATGCCTGCTTTACTTCTATATTCTTCTCCACCAGTACTGCCGTCAGCGCATCGCTCTGTACACGCATATCCTCAACCAGCAACACTCGCTTGAGCTTCTGCTGTCCACTGCTGTCCAACAGCACGTCAAACGCCGCATCGAGCTGGTCTTTTGCAATCGGCTTTCTCAGGAATCCAAGAGCCCCTTCCTGCTTAGCCCTCAAGTCTGATTCATCACGAGCGGACATTAGGTGTACCGGGATATCACGTATGGCACTATCATTCTTCAAGGCCTTGAGTACAGACCAGCCGTCCATTCCTGGCAGCATAATATCCAGGACGATGGCGTCAGGATGGTGTTGCTTCGCTAAATGAAGACCACTTGTACCACTATAGGCAACGATCGGCTCAAATCCACGCTCAAGCGCATAGTCTTTCAATATTTCAGAAAACAATATATCATCTTCAATAATCAGAAGCTTCGGTGTGGCACCAGCCTGTGCGGATCCCGGCCCGCCAAGCTCCTTAAACCCGGCCGGTACTTGAGGCACCTTCCTTGAAGCCTGCTCCATCTCCGTTGCACCCGGCGCCGCCGGCTGAGCTTTTGCTGATGCAGGTAAAAACAGCGTAAAGATACTGCCCTGATTGGGCTCACTCTCCAGATGGATCTCACCGCCCAGCAAATAACTGAGCTGCCTGGATATCGAAAGTCCCAGGCCCGTACCCCCATGTTTCCTGCTAATGGAGCCATCCGCCTGCTGGAAAGCCTCAAATACGATCTTCTGCTGTTCAGTCGTCATCCCGATTCCCGTGTCGCGCACATCAAAGCGGATTACGCCAACCTCATCGCCCCGCAGCAATTCACTGGAAAAGCGCTGGCCTGCCGGCTCAACCGATATGTGTACGCCTACCTTCCCATTCTCCGGTGTGAACTTAAATGCATTTGAAAGCAGGTTTTTTAATATTTGTTCTACCCGCTGCTTGTCAGACACAAACTCCTCCGGCACATCGTTGGTGATATGAATGTCGAAGCCGATCTTCTTCGAGTTCGCTACCTGATTGAACAAGGTCTCCATATCATATTTCAACTCACCGGTCTTCACCTTCTCCCATTGTATATCCAGCTTCCCTGATTCGATTTTGGAAAGATCAAGAATATCATTGATCAGATTCAGCAGGTCGGTACCCGCATTATGAATAACACTCGCATAACGGATCTGGTCAGCAGTCAGTGTCTGATGTTTATCTTCACTTAAAATCTTCGCCAGAATAAGGATACTGTTCAGGGGGGTTCGCAGCTCGTGGCTCATATTGGCCAGAAATTCCGATTTGTACCTGCTGCTTTCCTCCAACTCCCTGGCTTTTACTTTTATGGCTTCGTTGGCAAGCTCTACGGCATAATTCCTCTCCTTCAGCAATTCCGCCTTCTCCTCCAACTCCGCATTCGTCTGCCTAAGCTCCTCCTGCTGAACGCGAAGCTCTTCTTCCGATACCTGAAGCTGCTGAGTCTTCCTCGTAAGCTCCTCATTGGCAGACATAAGCTCCTCGGTCTGTAAAGCCAGTTGATCAGACTGGCGGGAGGTCTGCTCATAGAGTACCCGCAGTTCGGCCCGGGACCGTGCAGTGTTCATCGCTACCCCTATCCCGTCTACAGCCTGACGAATAAATTCAATATTCTGATCGCTGATCGCTTCACCAAAACCAATTTCGATCACCCCAATAAGCTCATCCTCAAACAACACCGGCTCTATAATAAGCGAGCGCAACTTCATCGTCCCTATTCCGGCACGAATAATCAGCTGATCCTCCTTGATATCATGAAGGATTACCTCCGCCCGGGAACGTCCCACCTGGCCAAGCAAGCCTACGCCTATCTGGCATGTAGCGTTGTCCTTTGGATAGGCATATGCACCCGACAGCGATAAAAGATCCCCGTTTAATAAGTAAAAGGAACCCACCTGGGCACCGCTGTATTCAGCCAGCCCCACGATCACATTCTGAGCAAGCTCTTCTACTTTTTGCATGCCGCGCATCGCAATTTCAATACGCTCGGCACCCGAAAGGATCCAGTTTTTTCTGGTATTCTCTTCGGCAATCCGGTTTAGCTTCATATTGGCATCCCGCACGTGCTCCTCAATCTGCTTCTGCCTTCTAAAAGTCCTTTTGATATATCTGAATAAAACCAGGAGTAGTACGAGCACCACGAAACACCCCCCTAACACAATCCCTACCGTCCGGCGCAGACTTTTCGCAGTAGCCTCCTCCCGTTCATGCAGCAGGCGCTCTTCCGTATCCATGATTTTGGTCGTGTACTTTCTAACCTCATCCATATGCTGCTTAGCCATTCGAAAGCGTACCAACATATCCTTGCTCCTCAAATCTATCCCGCTTTCAAATGCATTGATGATAATACCCATGTCTTCTATTTTCAGAGAAGCATAATAATTCAGTGAGTCAACATTTGAAACCTGCTCGGGATTATCAGCTACAATATTCCGGAGCTGTTGGATCGAAGGCAAAATAAGCAGATTGCTACGCTTATATTGCTCCAGAAGTCCCGGCAACCCGGCTAAGACAAAGCCGCGCTGACTGCTTTCTGCAGTCGTAATATGGGTCAGGATCATATCATTTGTCTGGAAGACACGTCCACTGTGCCGGAGCCATCTCGCATCCTCCTTTTGGTCTTCCATGCTGAGGTAAGACACCACCGCCACTGAAAAAAGGAATACCAGGGTAAATACAAAACCCGACAGAACCTGCTGCTGAAAAGAAAGCTTTTTAAACATGAGCCAAGAAATTCACACAATAAAGATAGGGTTTCAAAAATCAAACCGAAAACTCTTTATACCAGCTGCTGTTATCCAATTAAACATACTCAAACAATGGAAAACCAAAACGAAAAATCTATAGGAAACCTCAAGCATTTGCTCTCTATTTGTAACGACGGCAAAGAGGGCTATAAAACGGCCGCTGAAGACGCCGACTCAGCAGAGCTAAAGACGCTCTTCTCCATGTACTCCATCCAACGTGCAGAATATGAAATGCAGTTAAAGAAGGCAATTCACCAATTAGGTGGGGATCCTGATAACGACACAGGAGGCCCTGTAGGTGCACTGCACAGAGTCTGGATGGATATCAAAACAGCATTTACCAAAAATGACGACAAAGCGATCCTGAATGCCTGCCTCACCGGAGAGGAATCTGCTCTCGAAGCGTACGACAAAGAACTTCAGGACCCAGGTATCAGCCCGGAAATAATTGAAATTCTTGCCGTACAGCGAAACGGAGTATCAGACTGTCTGAAAAACATCGAAGCGTTGAAATCTCAGTACGCTTCTTAAGGCTTCTTGAATTTACATACACGTAAAAGGGCACAAATTGTATCAATCGGTGCCCTTTTATTAACAATTCGATAGCAGGAACCCCCACTTTTGTTATTTTTGTCAAACAGCACATCAATCTGCGTTCACATTATGGCAAACATCTTATTAGTGGAGGACGATACTACCTTCTCTCTTATTCTCGAAAACTTTTTGAAAAAAAAGGGCCATAACGTCCAGGTCAGCCATACGCTGAAAACGGGCCTGAAATCCCTGGAACAAAGCGCATTTGACCTTCTTCTCTTAGATTACCGCCTCCCTGATGGAAACGGCCTGGAGGTCATGACCGCTGCCAGAGAAAAGAACCCCAATATCCCATCCATCATCATGACCAGCTTCCATGATGTGAGAACCGCTGTACGGGCCATACGCTCCGGTGCATACGACTTTATTACCAAACCGGTCAACCCGGATGAGCTTGAGATGGTCCTTAATGAGGCCCTGAACCGTAAGCAGACGGCTCCGGCAACACAAAAAAAAGCGCATTCCTCCAATTTCATACAGGGCAACAGCCCGGAGTCACGCAAGCTGCAAAACTATATTGAGCTTGTTGGTCCTACCGACATGTCCGTCATTATTCAGGGCGAAAGCGGTACGGGAAAAGAATACGTAGCAAATTCCATCCACAAAGCAAGCAAGCGGGCGGACCAGCCATTCGTGGCTATAGACTGCGGTTCCTTGTCCAGAGAACTTTCCGCCAGTGAACTTTTCGGTCACGTCAAAGGTGCATTTACAGGTGCCCTGCTCGACAAAAAAGGACAGTTCGAAGCTGCTGATGGAGGCACCCTCTTCCTCGATGAGATCGGAAACCTGAGCTATGAGGTTCAGATTCAACTACTAAGAGCCATTCAGGAGCGCGTTATACAGCCTATCGGAAGCAACAAACAGGTGAAGGTCGATGTGCGCATTATCGCTGCAACCAATGATGACCTGCTGAACAGTGTCGCCCGCGGCGAATTCAGGGAAGACCTTTATCACCGCCTGAATGAGTTCAAGATCCACGTTCCCGCACTCCGCAATCGCGAGAGCGACCTCCAGGTTTTCCTCGGCCACTTTATCAATCTGGCCAACGCTGAACTCGACAGGAACGTAAAAACACTCTCTGCAGAAGTAACCAACATCTTCCAGACGTACGACTGGCCCGGAAACCTGCGTGAACTAAAAAACGTGATCAAGAGAATGGTCCTGCTGACCAGAGGAGAGGAAGCCGGTATCGAATCTCTTCCCGACGAAATGATTGCCTCGCTGAATCAGGTTCCAAAGCCTTCCGGCACAGACCTGAAAGCGCTCAATGAAGCGAATGAAAAGGAGTTGATCAAAGAAACCCTGAGAAAAGTCCGTTACAATAAAACGCAGGCAGCCAGACTTCTCAACATCGACAGGACGACGCTTTATAACAAAATGGAGAAGTATCAGATCGAGTAAACCTCGGTTGCGAGCATTTCCAGTTCTTCCATCAGCTTATAGATCCGCTTAGACATTTCCTCATCTATAGACGCTCCCTGATGCAGATGCAGTTCCTCCGCACGGAACCGGTTGCCCAGTGCTCTGGCTCCAAGCTGAGAGGTTCGCCCTGCCAAACGGTGCAGAAGAAGTGTAAGTTCCTCCCTCTCTTCTGCTTTCAAGGCCTCAATCACCGCGACGGCATCTTTGCGACTATCCTCGCAAAAGCGCTCGAGAATTTGCCTGACCATCGCTTCATCACCAAATGCCATCTTCTCAATCATCGATAGATCAAGCACGTCCTGCGACGGCACCGGCTGCTCTGCAACCTTGATGTCAGTAGCCAGCTGCCCCCTCAACAGACCTGCGAGATCCGTCTCCCGGAACGGCTTCATCAGCAAGGCATCAAAGCCCTGTTCCAATATTGAAGCTCTTTCCTCCGGAAGCGCCTGTGCCGTCAGAGCCACAATCTTTACCCGTTCAGAAAGCCTTTCGCGCATGCGCTGGCAAAGCTCCACCCCGCTCATCTCCGGCATACGGATATCCATCAGAATGAGAGAAAGATCTTTAGCTATAGGCTCGTCAAGCAGCTGTGAGGGCAGGCTAAAAGCCTTGTATCTTATACGGTATTTCTCGAGCAGGTTGCAGCACAACTGAAGAATAAACGGGTCGTCATCAACCAGCCATACGAGCCCGGTAAATTCTTTTCCCACTTCCACCTCTTGCTCCACGAGCTTCCTGTTGTTCTTTGGCACCGTGTATCGAAGATTCAGTGTAAAGGTGGTACCTTCTCCAACCACGCTCTTTACGCCGATTGTTCCGCCCTGACCTTCAACGAGCGTTTTCACGATGCTCAAGCCGAGACCGGTGCCGTTCTCATTGGTGGGCACATAATTACCAGCCTGCTCAAACTCCGTGAAAATATGTTTGATATCGCTCTCTGCTATACCCATCCCGGTGTCGGTCACCTCTATCGTGAGATACGCTTTTCTTCTAACGATCCTGTTGCTTACACTCAGTCCGATTTCACCCTCATTGGTAAACTTAACCGCATTTCCAACAAGGTTAAGCAAGATCTGCTTCAGGCGGAAAGGATCACCGATCAGCTGATTAGAATCGTCACCGTCATGAGTCATCCGGATATAAAGCCCTTTACGCTCGGCCTGCGGAGTCATGATCGTCACCACTTCATCCATCACATCGTGGATATTGAATACACTTCGATGGAAGCGGAATTTTCCCGACACGATCCTGCTATAATCCAGCACTTCGTTAACGATGTGCAGGAGGTGGATAGCCGAGTTATAAATCGCCTTTAGATTTTTCCGGTCCACCTTCTCCTGATCCTGCAACTGCTCCGCAAAACCAATGATCGATTGCAGCGGCGTTCTGATCTCATGGCTCATGCTCGACAGGAAACGCTGCTTAGCTTGTCCATGATACTCAGCTTCATCCCTGGCCAGCTCCAGCTCCTGCCTGTAGCGATTACTCTTCCCGATATCGCTCAGAATCAGATAGGCAAAAACCGAGGTAACGAATAAGAACACCAGCATAATCATCTCCAGCTTTTTCGCACTCTGGTTCACCACCTGCTGCGCCCTCTTATTACCGACCTCCACCTGTCTGATCACATCCTTCTCGACCTGCTGCAGAACATCCAGCATCTGGTTGATCAGAATATTGCCGGCATTCGCCAATTCAATCTCCTGCGTGATAAAGCGGTCACTTCTCTGCCTTTGCCGTCGTGCCAGGGCCTTCACCGCGTCTTCCATTTTCTGCACCACCTTGTCGGTGTTCATCCTGGCCAGCGTGTCTATGGTGATGTTAATCTCCTCCTGCACTACGGCAGCGGCCGTATCGGCCCTCTTCTTACCAAAGAGGCGGTTAAAAAACCCACGGTCCCGCTCCTCTTTCTGCACCGGAATTGTCGTGGTAGAATGAGTCTGTTCCGTCTTCACAATGGTACTATCCATCTCGGAAGAGCTTCGGTTGATCAGTCCCGTCAGGGAGTTGATCTGCGAAGAAAAGGCCTTCCCGTTCACCAGCCCCTCTCTCACCTGCAAATAGCTCATAAACAGGCTATCCCGCTTCTTCAGCAGCCCCTTCATCTTATTGATCTGCTCAATCTGGAGCTTATTCCCGTTATACAAACGTTTCAGGGCATCCATCTTCGCCCGCAGGGAATCCGACTCCTTTAAAAAGGACCTGTAGGATCCTGGTTTTTGATAACCCTGACTGCGTTGAAACTGGTCAAGCTTGGTAATATCACGAAACAGCTGATTAACCACCAGCAATTTCTCGTCGGGTGCCGACACAGACTCGACAGTCGTAAGCATTTCCCGGAATGCCACCTTGCTGACGGCCCATGCCAACGACAACGCGACAATCCCCAAAAGAAAGGTAATAATAACCTTTCCCTTCAGCGATTTCGTAAAGGAACTTTTTCGTAGGTAGCTCATGTATTTAATTCAAACCTTGCTTCACCCGATCCGGGTGTTTTGAAGCATAGTCCATGATGATATTTCGAATATAATCATTAGAAGGGTACAGTTCCAAGAATGGCGCGATTGCCGCCGTATCCGACAGCTCCATTTCGCCCGAAACATAACCCATACCATCCAGTCGCCCTGCATTCATCCGGATAACACTCAGCTCATCCCCTGTTCTTCCACTATCTACGAGCAGAAAAGAAGGAAGCGAGGCCTTCATCTCCAGGAGCGCATCATTGACACGGAGGTTGTAATCGGAAGCGCATTCAGCTCCCCGGCAGGCACCTCGACAAGTCTGTTCCGTGTGCTCCTCCATGCAAACGCCCTTGCGGGAAACGAAACAGAGATGCGGACAAAGCTCAAACTGACGGATCAGCTTCTGAAGTAAACTATATCCCTCCGAGATGCTGTTAAAGCTATAAAGAGGAGCTGATCCCCTGCCCTTCTTATCCAGCACCAGGCGGGTATAACCCAGCTGGTCCTCATAAGCAAACAGCCCAAAAGCCGTTTCGAAACGCTTCATAGCCTTATTATTCGCTGGCCAGAGCCGCTTGATCTCTGCAGCTTCCAGGATCAGTGCCATCAGTTCCGTTCCGCAAACACGGTGTGATACCGAAAAGATGTTCCTGAGGAATTCCTGCCGCTGCCTGCCGAATTTATTACCTGTAAAGTGCGAAAGAACCCTTTTCTTCAGGTTCACCGCCTTCCCTACATAAATCACTTTCCCTTTGCTGTCGTGAAAATAGTAGACGCCAGGAGTCCTGGGCAAGTTCTCCACGTCCTCACGGTTTAAATGGGGAGGAAGCTGCTGCTCACTGCTGCGCCTGTTCAGAAAGCTGCCGATGTGACCGTCGCTGTCATTATTCAGCAACATGCTAAACAAAATAGCCGTTGCTTCTGCATCCCCCGCAGCACGGTGACGGTTTGTAGCCGGAATCTGAAGGCTGTGGCATAGCTTACCCAAACTATAGGACGGTAGGCCCGGAAATATCTTCCTGCCCAAACGAACGGTACAAAGTTTTTTGCACTGCAGATCATAACCAGCAGAAGAAAGATGATACTTTAAGAAAGAATAGTCGAAATTGACGTTGTGGGCAACAAAGATATTTGCACTCAGGATGTCGTGCACCTCTCTGGCAATCTCCTGAAAGGCAGGAGCATTGCGAACCATCTCATTGCTGATGCCGGTTAGCGATTGTATGAAGTAAGGTATGGGAACGCCGGGGTTTACCAGCGAATGAAATCTTTTGACTATAGTCGTTCCATCGTAGACCACAATGGCAATGTCTGTGATGCCGTTTGCCGAAGCATGTCCTCCCGTCGTCTCAATATCCACAATTGCATACATACACAAACATACTAAATACTAACATATTTAGCGAATGGTGGAACAAAAGTTAACAGTTTATGCCTGATGCATAAACTGTTAATAAGTCATATGATTAGTAGGAGCCAGAATCACGTCCACCCTTCTGGTAGCCGCCTTTGCTGAATGAACCACCACGGTCACCGCCGAAGCCACCAGGTCTGCGTCCGCCATTTGGCTTTTCTTCCGCCTGAGTAACCGCGATCGCTCTGCCAAAGATTTCCAATCCATTCAAGTCTTCAATAGCTTTTTTCGCCTGCTCATCATCAGGCATTTCCACAAATCCAAAGCCTTTTTTTCTCCCTGTTTCTTTGTCCAGAACAAGTTTTACTGAAGATACTTCGCCGTATTCTTCAAAAGTCTCCCTGATATCGTTTTCTTCCAATTTGAAGGGCAGACTAGCAACAAAAATTTTCATCGTAATTAAGTATTTGAGTTAACCGGTATAGGTAAATTATATTAAAAGCTGGGGTATTTTTGATTTTTTACTTTCTTCAGATATGTTTTAAATCTGTTACAATATAGGAAGAATTTCAGTTAAAAGAACTTTTTTTTAAAAACACGGGAAAACGCGAAAAGTGGCGACAATATGCACAACAGCAACCCATTAAGTCTACAATAATTTCGCTAAAAATTCGGTTTGAGAACATATTTTTCATAGAACCTGACGATGTGCTCAGCTGCTTCTTCGGCAGTATCAACGAGTCTGTAGAGATTTAAATCATCTGCACTGATATTTTTCTCTGCCAGCATCTGATTCTTCACCCAATCCATGAGCGGCTCCCAATAAGCCTTCCCTACCAGCACGATCGGAAATCTCGCGATCTTGCCCGTTTGAATCAGGGTAATGGCTTCGAAGAGCTCGTCCATCGTACCAAAGCCACCCGGCAGCACAATGTATCCCTGCGAGTATTTCATGAACATGACTTTCCTCACAAAGAAGTAATCAAATTCAAGCAGCTTATCCCGATCGATATATTTGTTATGGAACTGCTCAAACGGCAACTCGATGTTCAGTCCTACCGACTTACCGCCGGCCTCATAAGCACCTTTATTAGCCGCTTCCATGATCCCCGGACCGCCCCCTGAGATGACGCCGTATCCACTTTCAGTAAGCAGTCGCGCGATGTCTTCGGCCAACTTATAGTATTTGCTGTCTTGTGGTGTTCTTGCAGATCCGAAAATCGATACACAGGGACCTATTTTCGCCAGCTTTTCAAACCCATCCACAAACTCCGCCATGATCTTGAATATCTGCCAGGAGTCCGTAACCTTTATTTCCTGCCAGTTTTTATTTTCAAAAGCATTTCTAATTTTATCGTCTCCAATCATCTTCAGTAGTACATGTTAAAAACCTAAATATACACGCATTCTTCATATTTCAACTCCATCCGTAACTTTGCAAAATGAATTTCTCATCTCGCCTACTTGAAAATGCGGTCAACGAATTTTCGAAGCTTCCCGGTATAGGTCAAAAAACAGCGCTTAGGCTTGTTCTTCATTTGCTCAACCAACAAACGGATGACGTGAATCGTTTTAGTGATTCGATATTAAGGTTAAAAAAAGAGATCAGGTATTGCAAAATTTGCGGCAACATCTCCGATGCCGACACATGCGAAGTGTGTAATGCGCCGAAGCGCGACAAGTCGCTGATCTGCCTTGTCGAAGATACACGCGACGTAATGGCGGTCGAAAACACCAACCAATATAATGGTGTGTACCACGTACTTGGCGGACTAATATCGCCCATGGACGGTATCGGACCCTCACAACTGAATATCGAATCACTCGTAGAGCGCGTCCGCGAAGGATCGGTACAGGAGGTGATCCTGGCACTCAGCGCAACCATGGAAGGCGATACCACCATCTTCTATATTTATAAAAAGCTGAAGGAATTCCCCATTAAAGTCAGTACCATTGCCCGTGGAATCGCTTTCGGCGGAGAGATCGAGTATGCAGACGAAATTACGCTTGCCCGGTCTATCGCCACGCGTGTCCCCTACGGAGTTTAAACGATCATCAATCAAAAGCTGAAGACCTTGAATCTGAAAAATAAAACCGTCATCATTACAGGAGCCTCATCCGGCATCGGAAAATCATGTGCAGAAGAGTTCGCCCGCCAGGGAGCTAACCTTGTATTGGGTGCCCGCCAGTATGTAACGCTTTGCGAGATTGCCCGCGACATTGAACAGCAGCATGGAGTAAGAGCCCTCGCTGTACAAGCAGACGTATCCAGGGAAGAAGACTGCAAACATCTTATTGATCAGGCGGTGTTAACCTTCGGCAGTATTGATGTATTGATCAACAATGCGGGGATCAGCATGCGTGCGCTCTTCAAGGACCTTGATCTGGTCGTTATCCGTAATCTTATGGATGTCAACTTCTGGGGAACCGTCTATTGCACGAAGTACGCCATGCCCGAGTTGTTGAAATCAAAAGGCTCCGTTGTTGGCATCTCCTCCATCGCCGGCTACAGAGGACTACCCGGCCGCACCGGTTACTCAGCATCCAAGTTCGCCATGAACGGCTTTTTGGAAGCCCTGAGAGTTGAAAACCTGAAAAGCGGACTGCATGTCATGATCGCAGCTCCAGGCTTTACCGCCTCCAACATCCGAAATACCGCTTTATCAAAGGACGGTGCACAGCATGGTGAAACGAGCATGGACGAAGGCAAGATGATGAGCGCCGAAGAGGTAGCACAAACCATTGTAAACGGCGTATTGAAACGCAAACGCACCCTGATCATGACCGGCCAGGGTAAACTTGCTGTCCTGATGAACAAGCTGATCCCGGCATGGGTAGATAAAAAAGTTTATGACCTCTTCACGAAAGAGAAAAATGCATTGATCAAATAAAGAGGCCTATTTAGCATCACGCACTCTATATACTGTAGCCTTTCAACTCTTCTTTTTCATAACCTCCGGTGCAATCCATACAGGCGTCGGCATATGCATTATACTCATCATATGCCGCGCCAGGCTTACCGAAGAGGGTGATGATCCGGTCTACCCTGATCCTTTCACTACGATCAGTGAAGACAAACAGCCCCTCGCCATCAATTTCCTTCAGCTCAAGAATGGCGCCAGTTCGTTCACATATTCCTTCTTCCTTGCAAAAGAAGATGATCTTTCCGGTGGACCTTTTAGCAATTTGTTCTTCAATAACTTCTCTGTATTCCCATGGAACAGGAAGGTATGAGGGTGATAAAGATTCGTCTTTTAGATTCATAATGATGTATTTGCTGACCTGTAAACAATTTATGCCGTTAACTTTGAAATTCAATTTATAGAATAAGAACGCTTAATAGCAGTAAAAAGACATAGATTTTCTCAGGATCAATTTTTCAGTAGCCATTCCATCTTCTATACCCACGAAGAAACTCCTAAAACCGAATTTCTCCAGCAGTTTCTTCGATGCGACATTGCCCGGGTCAATTATACCAATCACATCATGTTCAGGAGCTATCCTGCCCGCAAGCGCAAGCAACTCCCTGCATATCGAGGTTCCATAACCGTTGTTCCAATGTTCTTTTTTGAGGATATAGCCTATCTCAAGCAAGGGAGGATCTTCCCGGTAACGTGTTAACTTACAATCACCGATAAATCGCTTTTCTTCATTATAGACCTTGAAATAGCCAAGATCCTCATCATTCGCATTAATGATCAGAATGAGATGGTATTTAGCTCTCGCCGCTTCTTTAGATAGCCCCTTGCCGGAAACGTATCTCATGACATCATCATCTTGTACCAGAGAGTAGTAAAGATCGAAGTCGCTCAACTTAAATTTTTCCAATTGAATCTTCATAGGGAATCTCTACTTGCTACATCGAGTGCGATATCTCACACAGGTTTAATAAATCCTCGCCGTAATGTACAAATAAATATATCTTTCAGTTCAGGTTTTGGGAGCGTCTCCTATCACCTTCAGGTGCTTCCCTAATAGGAACGCTGGCGATTGCACTGGCGCTTACATTGGCAAGCATATGAGCTGCAGACGACGCACCGAAGCTAGTCTCAAGAACTCATGAACTAAACTACAGATTGACACAAATAAATGATACTAATTTCAGACACTTTGAAGCCTGGAATTTGGAAGATAACTAATAAAGAGAGAATGGGCGGGGCCTTCAGCGAGTTTTCATTTCCCATCAATATCAAATTTTCTGCCAATTAAATATATTACAGTATTGAAGAACAAACTAAAGACAAGGGCAAAAACGAGATATAAAAAATTTTTATACCAAGGTACCCACCAAATGTTTATAAACATACCAGCACACAAAAGAATAGTTGTAGTCAATAAGAATAATATGAACAAACGCTTTATGAATGGTAGTTGATTACCCCTTTTTAAGAAATTATCCTTTATCAACTGAAAAGGGATAAATATAAAGATTAGTGAAACACATGCAAAAAACAAATACGATTCTCCATACACACGGTACAGGAATTCTGTAAGCGTTGTTATATCTGCATCGTAATATACATATTCCTGCCGAACAACGGCATTATAAACGGCAGGTAACCATCTCAATAAAATAACAAAGGGAGATAACAGAGCGCAAAATATGGCGGTGCAAACTTTCGTGATAATCATTTTCTATATACAATCATTATTTAAATGGCTCAACGGCTTTACGCCATTTACAACATCTACGATCTCAGGCCAATCAGGACGTTCAATTCTTCTTTTTCTCTCAGCGCGAGTATCAGCAAGTCCCCCATGAGAATTTACAAAGCGTATTATTTTCCATTGAAATGATTGCCATAAAGAATTTGAGGAATTAAAAGGGATATTAGTAGCCGCTTGAAAAAAAGATCCGTCCCAGCTAGTCAATCTATCAACACCTCTCGTATAAAAGGTATATGCACCAGGGTAATATTCAAAAAACCCAAAATCGCGATTACCACTAACTGGATGCTGTCCATACATCGGTTCATATATGGTCGTAAACGTCCATTTGTCACTACTACTATGACTTACAATCACAGAGCCGTTGTCTGGTCCTTTTATATCCACTCTAACCACCGCCCCTAAAGGATTTGATGAGTTCCATAAAGCTGTATCATCTGTACCATACGCGTTATAAGGGTAAAACTCACTATATGATTGATCCACAAAGTTGTTAATATTTTTTCTTATATATTCTAAGAATTGTTCCGGTGTTGCCCGTACTCCATTGATAATCGGTAAGACTGCAATGTCTACAGGATAGTAATCCATATTAACGATAAGGCTGTATGCATCATTAATATCCTGTACACTTGCTACGTTGTTCAAAGAAATCGTTGGCATAGGAACTCCGGGAATGAACACATTATTAGTTAGTGTCTTCAATTTGTTTATCTGTGCTTGTGGCACGGTATGTCTCGCAGTGGTCATCCATGCTTGTAAAACGTCGCATGGTATCTTGAATAAGGCAGCGGGCTTGTTGGCGATCTGCGAAGTTATTTGAGAGGCTGATGGCGCACTAGACCCACCGCCACCGCCATTGTCGTTTGGCGGATCTGGGAAATAAACATTTTCGCAAAGGGTATCGTAAGATGGGGACGATTGAACCCATCCTGAAGAATAATCACAAGGTGTCACTGTTGTGGGATAGGAACATTCCCCCGCCATATTTGAATAGATATACACAGCCCCTTCACACACCGTATACCATTGACAAGTTGTAACTTGACGGCAGACAACTTCCCAACCCCTAGTCGTATTTCCGGCTGAATTCTTTTCGAAGGTTTTTGATGAAGATCTTGGTTGTTTCGATAATATTGCCTTGCTTAGAAAGTCTTGAGAGGTTTTCCCAGAGCGATAGTCTATTACGAAGAACCGGCCCGTATGCAGATCACTCAATGTTAATTGACCATTGTAGAGGAACAGCGATGAACTGTTCGAAGTCTCACCAATCGGTATCGAATGAAATTTACCCCAAAAGAACTCAGTTCCGTTCTTGACCAAAAGAAACGAGGAGTGACCATCCAATTTAACTTTGTATTCTCCAGACTTTGACTTAGCGACCGCCTGCAACGGAACGAAGCGATAGTCCAATGAATCATTCAGTTTACCGACTTTGATTTCACTCCAATTTGGTGTGTAAACAACATGTAAAGTATCATTAAGTGTATCAACCAATTTTAAATCTAGATTGGATTTTCTAAAATTGTCTTTCATTTTAGCAGTGGAAATCACCTGTGTAGCTGGGATGCTCGCATTCGATAGATCAGAAGCATCTTTTTGACATTGTGTCAACAGACTAAGGGTGGTTAGAAGAAGCAGGGAGCGGAATACGGATTTGTAGAATTTGGTTACTTGTTTTCTCATGTTTAGGATTTTCCTCTAAAAAAACTATTGAACATCACTTAAGCGTTAATTTTCGATGACCGTTGCGTAAACCCTAATATTGGCTCGCCATGAAGAGCATTGTATAAGTGGATTATATTAGATCCAGTATGTAGACATTAGCCATAGTACTTTTGATAATCGTAATTATCAAATTAAACTGTTTGAACATCCCATCGGGGAATAATCACATAAGGGTAATAGCTATGAAGGAGCTGGACAAGTATGAAGTTACTGGTGATAATAAACTCACTCTCATTCTATTCTCCGGAGCGGAGTGCATCTGCGCCAGACTCGGCTTTCTCCAGGCACAAGCTAGGCGACAAAAGCTAACCAGGTTAACGAGCTGCAGGCGCTGCCGGTTCCGTCACACTGCAGATAGCCTCTGAAGTGTTCAAGAATGTTTTTACTTCTGAAGAGCCCCGTGTGGCTGATAGTCCATCAGCACCAGTCCGTCCAAAGGACTATGATAGACCCAGTACCAACCCGAATGAGCGGCTCCTTTTTTGTCACTTTCAAGCACCTTGATACTGGTTTCATCCACCTGCAGGTAACCTTTGGCTTTGATATCAAACCGGAGCTGCTCATAGAGTGGTTCCAGGCGTTCCAGCGCCTGTTTAACCCAGTCTTCGATGGTTGATGAGGCGATGGAGATGTTCTCCCGGGCGAAGTGTTGCTTCTGACGGTTACGCAATTCTACACTCTTTGACTTAAAAAGGGTAAATAATTTGGGTTGGATATTATTTTTCATTTTCTCTTTGTACAAATGTTAGCGCATAGGGCGCAAATTAAAGGGGAAATAGCGTGTGATTGGGTCAATTCTATCAATCTCGCTATGTTGTAAATCACTAACGCACATCCAGCAAATGGCTTAGATGTGCGTCACTATTTAGGTTATTAATTATGCACTAGCTTTAACGATTGTTTCATTGGTCGCAATTGCGATATAGTTTTCAGTATCAAAAAATGTAGGTTCATCGGGACGAACCTTTGTTAGATAATTTTCTGATGTGAAGAAGCTGTTGAAATCTTCAAACGAGTCAAACGAGATTTCTACAAGAGCGTCGTATAAAGGCTTAGGAAAACCTTCCGCTACTATAGGATGGTTAACTACATACTTTCGAACGTAAAGTTCTGTTTCAGGGATGGAGCAAAACAAAGGCGCATGTTTATTTTTGTGATAATTCACAAATTCATCAAGGCTCATGCCTGGCAGTTTGTTCACTAAAAAAGTAAATTTGATCATTGTCTATATTTTTAATTTCAGACAAACCTATTTCATTACATACCTCCCAGCAAGTACGCACAAATTTGTGCTTATTTGCTTTGACAATAGATTGACTAAACAATGTACAAGAAGAAAATTCCTATTAGGATGGATTGTGGCCTGCACGTATTTAAGGAACTTCTGGATGGAAAGTGGAAACTGATGCTGATCTACTACATTTCAGATGGGGTAAAAAGACCAGGTGCGTTGCAGAAGAAAATATCGGTAGACAGGCGAGTAATGAACAAGCAATTGGACGAATTAGTGCAGCATGGCTTTGTAGATAAGATTTCTTTCGATTCTAAGATTCCTAAAATTGAATATCGGTTAACGGATCTGGGAATCAGCCTTTTGCCTTTAATAATAAGTTTGGAACAATGGGGCGATAATAACAGAGCTGTTCTACAAGCAGCGATTGAAGAAAAAAGTGAACGAACTACCAATATACCTACATGATCTGTTACGTAGGTCCCTGGCATTGCCGAGCCAAACTCGGTATGCAAATAAGCATTAGGGACCACATCATAAGATCGGAAAACTGTTGAATAAGATCACTGTAGCTGCCACCCTCGTACTTTATAGGGAGGATAAATTTCTGTGAGTTCTTGCGCAAGGATTAAAAATATTTGATTTGCTGGATATTCATAAATGCAATATAAACATTAGTAAAAAAGCCAGCTTAACTTTCGCAAAGATCCCTACGGGATATATTTTTCAGAAGAAGATGTACTTCGTTAAGCTATCGTGTGAATTTTGCTATGGAACCAGGAACTTGCATCTTTACTATTTCAGTATCCTGTCAACCAGGCCACCAATCAAAATCGACAGAACCCAATAGCCAGTCGTACCCATCATGTAGGCGAGGAAGGCCTTGAGATAACTCATTAAGTGTCTGGGCGCAAAGAAATTCCCAACTGCCCATGAGCAGTAACCGATAGCAACAACGGAGGCCACTGCTTTGAAGTCAACATGTGTTAATCCTTCAAGCAGGACAAAAGTTGCAAAAATCAACATACCAAAACCCATCACAAAACAAAGGAGAATGAGGATCTCAGAATAATTGTAGTCATGCTTTCTGAAGAAGAGCTTTAGAAACAGTGCAATCAAGGCTCCCATGATAATGTTTGAGTAGCCCAGGTGCGATTCAGTCCAGATCATGATCTTTTCAGCGGTAGAACCTTCCTGAATACTCTCATCTGCCAGACCTTCTATATGGAATAGATGCGAAATCAATGTATAGACGAGGGAAGTAATAATAATGAAAATGACAGGTTTAACCAACCTGCTTCTGTCATCAGAGAGGAACCTCCTGATATGGACACCAGGCTTGATTAGCAGCACCTTCAAGGTGTAAAGTATACCTCGCTCAAAATGCAGCACATGCTCAATCTCATGAAGAAGATATTTGCCATTTATCCTTTTAACCGCCGCGGGCCGGCCGCAGTTCGGACAATATGTATGTGAAACTTCGAAGTCGCAGGCTTTGCAGTTGTTCATTTGCTGGAAATTAAGGTAATGCTTACTGAATCTTAGGTGTTTTGATCAGAAGATAGACTGTAGCAACCAGGACAATCATATAAATAATATCCAAAGCAGGTTGGACAAACCTTAGCTGCTCAAAATCGAAATGCTTAATTAATGTTACACTTAAAATAACAGCGACAATACCTAACGTAAATTGAAGCGGGCCTACCTTTTTCATTTTATTTATTTCTTTAATTTCTCCAGATCTAGCCTCCCGACTGTTTCAGGCAACTATTAACATCAAATATAATATTAAGTCACTAAAAGGTGACTTAATATTATATTTGATTACCAAAGTAATTTCACCTTGAATGGCACATGAAGCAGATTATTACTTTTGTAAGTAGTCGTTTAGACATCATTGATAAATATGGCAGAAGAAGGGGCAAATAATACCGGCCGGAACAAGGAAAGAACAAAGCAGCGGTTTTTAGACGCGGTGGAGGAAATATTGATCACAAAGGGCATTGCTGCGCTCAAGGTAAATGATATAGCTAAACTAGCTGGTCTGGATAAAAAGCTTATTTATAAATATTTTGGGGGAACAGAACAACTCATCGATGAATACATCCAGACCAAAGATTTTTGGAGCAATGTTAAAGGGGAAAAAGTACCTGATGTAATTTCCGACGGAGGCCAAGCCTTCATAGAAGAAATGCTGTTGTCACAGTTTGACTACGTAGCAAAAGATAAAGCATTTCAAAAACTATTAATATGGCGGCTGACCGAGCAGCGGAAATCACTTCAAAAGCTTACCGATGCTCAGGAAGCAAACGGCGAAACCTTGCTTCGCAGTATTACTGACCCACATTTCACCGACCAATCTTCTCAGTTTCGTGCAATAATGGCGGTGCTAATTGGCGGCACTTATTACCTGGATCTTTACGCTGCAATTAATGGGAGTGTTTTTTGTGGTATTGACCTGGCAACTGAGCCCGGTAGAAACGAGATAAAAAAGGCTCTATCCTTCCTGTTAAAATCCACCTATAAAGACTTATAGATCATTCGAATTAGACTTTAGGTCTGGATAACCTTTCAGTAATACCGTGCAATACCTACAAAAGAATTTCCACCAGGTCCACAAGAGCGATCAAAAAAGGCAGTTTCCTGAGAGAGCTGCCTCCACCAAAAATAGCAGCCAATAATCAAATCGCTAGACGAAAAACAGGGGATCTAATTCGACTGCACAATAATCTGTAAGGAATCGACCTGTAGCCTCCTTTTAAGCCAGGTGGCCATTCTGGTTCTCTCTGTTTTGGAGATTGTTTTGTCAAAATTGGCTACAACCAAAGTAAGCGTGTCCACTCTGTTCGTATCTGTTTTATGAACTTCAACATTCGAAATGCTGTACTCATTCATCTGGGGATACAATGACCTGAGTTCTTCTCTAATGTCCGGAATGGGTTTATCAATCTTTGTATACCTGCTATTTTCCTTTTGATTCGAAGGATTATTATTCTGGTGGACGGTTTCCAGAATGCTCGCCTTTATCTGAGACAAATCAATTTCATTCTTGGCGTTTAATCCCTGTCTTATAGTGAGCTTAGTGCCGTCCAGCTTATATAGCCCCAATTTAGCGGTTAGGGAGTCAATCTGGCGACCTGTAAGCTCAGCACCCAGAAGTAAAAGATCTATTTCACGGCCGCTCCGGCCATAGTTATAGTTTTTAGTAATAACCTGCGTATTGGTAAAATTCAATTCCTTCTGAACAAAAGCCTCAGCATTAGTCTCAAATATACTTTTTTCTAAAATCTGGTAGGTTAGATAGATACTGGGCGCTGTAGTCAGTAAAACAATAATAAGAATATACCTGCTCACCTTTTTCTCATACGATTTATCCTGAAACTCCTTTTTTGGAAATTGGAGAAAGCGAACGATCAGGAAGGTTGCTACACAGATGAAAATGCTGTTTATGAAATAAAGATATAAAGCCCCGAAAAAGAAATAAATATTCCCGGATGCCAGGCCATAACCAGCAGTACATAGAGGCGGCATTAATGCAGTCGCAATGGCAACACCTGGGATAGCGTTGCTCTTATCCTTACGGGTAGCAGCAACAATACCCGCCAAGCCGCCCAGTCCTGCTATAAATACATCCCAGATAGAGGGTGAAGTTCTGGAAAGGATCTCTGAAGAAGCATCATGCAATGGCGTGATCCAAAAGTAAAGATAAGAGGTGGCGATACTGATTATTGTGGCGATACCCAGGTTTCTCAGTCCCTTTTTTACAAGATCAAAATCGTTGATACCTATTCCCAGGCCTATGCCCATTATCGGACCCATTAGAGGAGAGACCAGCATTGCACCGATAATAACCGCCGTGGAGTTTACATTAAGACCGATAGAAGCTATAAATATTGCAAAGATCAGGGTCCAGAGATTGGCGCCCCTGAATTCAATATTCTTCTTGATTGCTTCAATGGTCAGCTCATTATCTTCGGTGTCTTCATGAAGATTAAAGCGGTAAATGATGAAATTTTTAACGGCTAAGTAGATTTCTTTCATAATGCAATAAAGAACATATCTTCAACAAAGATAGGCCCAATTGTTCGAAGGGTGACAATGCAACCGCCTGTTTGTTTGCAGCCAAGCTTGATCTGCAAGCAAAAGCAGATGTTCATGTCTGCAGCCGAATCGCCTTTGAGCCAACCTTATCGACCTCTTAAGCGACTCAAAAACAGTTGATGTTCCGGCCGGATCGATGTATACTTAGAGGTATACATATCCGATGCTAAGTAATTCCGAGCCATAAGCTGCAGCACGCTCACTCATTGCAATTCTGCTCCCCTACGGAATTTACCATGTACATTTTTTCATATGGATAGGCTTTATCCATGGGACAGGCAACATTATCGAAATGGTCCAATGTGGGATCATAATGATAGGTAATATAGAAAATCCTGTCCTTAACGCGATAGTCCTCAGGCACATTGAGCAAAACCAGGCTTTCAAAAGATCCTGATTGAACTTCAACTACTGCAGCCCCGGGCTTAGGACAATAGCTCGAGAGATACTTCACTTTCAAACATCTTTGTTCATCCTTCTTACAGGAAAATAGAAAAATCGTTAGAGTGAAAAGAATAGCAAACCTTAGTTGTTTTTTCATGATAGGTCAATTGGCTATGTTAAAGTTAGTCTTTTAAAAGCTTAATATTCTGACTTCTTTAATACCCCTGTCAGGAGGCTTCTACATTTAACGGAAACCGGACAACGCATACCTGGTTTGCCCCTTTCATACTAACAGAAGATGAGCCCTGATATAATTAACTAAAAAAATAGTTGCGAAACTAGAGATTTAGTTATATATTCGACTTACAACCATATAAACGTAGAAATAAAAGAGTTAACGATAGCGGAGAAGGGGATTGGGCAAGCTATTGGATGTCGAAAAAAGGCTAGTGAGAAAACTGGGACTTTGAACTGGCCAGCATAAGCAATGTAAAGAAAACCCAAGGATTGGCTTTTTAAATTCTGGCCGCAGCATCTGAAAAGCACAGAAGAGTACATTTCTAAGAAGAAGCATTTAGGCGACAACGCTGTTCAACTTCTGAACCAGCGGTGGGGTATGTAAGGCTATCGCGCGGCAGGAAGCATTCCTGGAGACGTAGCTGCAAAAGATAATAACCGGATCAAATTATATAAAGGTAAATGAAGAAAAACCAGCCTGCAAAAAGCCTTATAGTTCTCATTTTACTGTTGCTTCCAGCAGTCGGCTTTGCTCAAAATATCATCACAGGCACAGTGCTTGACAGTATCCGGAAACCCATCGCCAAGGTCACGGTAACTTACAGTAAAGTTAATAGCACGTTGATCTCCGGATACACCCAGACAGATGAAGGTGGCTCTTTCAAATTAACCATCCCGGCATCAATGGACAGTCTCCTCCTGAGCATCAAGCATATTTCCTACGGGGAGAAAGTGCTAAGATTAAAGAACACAGCAGGTCATCATTCAATTATCCTGGACGGGCGTTCGCAGCTGCTTTCTGCCGTGAAGGTTTTTTCTTCCCCAATTTACAGGAGAAATGATACAATCAACTATAATGTAGAATCTTTTACTTCGAAACAAGACCGGGTCCTTGCAGATGTGATCAGAAAATTACCCGGAGTCGAAATGGAAGGAGACAAAATCCTTTACAACGGCAAACCTATTCAGCAGTATCTCATAAATGGGCTGGATTTACTGGGCAATCGCTATGGGATTGCAAACAACAATCTTCCGATAGATGCAGTAAAGAAAGTTCAGGTTATAGAGAACCACCAACCCATAAAAATGCTGGATTCTGTGGTTCTCTCCGATCGCGCGTCGCTCAACGTGCAGCTAAAAAAACTGACTACTACAGGTAGCGGAAAGCTCGGAACCGGTCTGGAACCCGCATTATGGGACGTTAACCTTACGCCTATGACGTTCAATAAAAAATTTCAGGCCATTACCAGTATTCAGAGCAATAACGTTGGTGATGATGTTTCCCGTCAGCAAGCTTCATTAGGAAGCGGTATTTCTTTTGGTGTGGTCGACGAATCAGACGCCGGATGGAATTACCCGGCCTCGTTCATGTATATTCAGGATATTTCAACCCCACCCCTTAGTGAGAGAAAATGGCTGGACAATCACGTCAATGTACTGAGCACCAATATGCTTCAAAAACTAAAAGGCGATTACGAGTTGAAAGGAAGTGTTTCGTTCGTAAACGACTATAAAACGAGAACAGGAAAAACCAGCACCACCCTCCTATTGCCTGAACAGAATATCGACTTTTCGGAGGCGATCTATAATAGCTATAACGAGAGCGAACTAAAAGGCGATATCATCATCTCTAAAAACGAAAAAAGCGTCTACTCTAAAAACAATCTTAAAATCGGCCGCAGATGGAATAATGATAGCGGAAGCCTTTCCACAAATACGGAATCGCCATTCGACCAATCAAAGAGATTGGATAATTTTAGCCTCTCCAACCGATTCACTACCGTTAAATTAATCAAAAAGCACCTTTTCACCTTCAACTCCCTGGTCATTCTGGGAAACTCTCCTCAGCGCCTCTCAGTCAGCCCCGGCTTGTTTGAAGACGTCTTCAACGAAGGCTTGTCATATCAAAGGCTGGAGCAGCATGTAAGGTTCAGAAACTTTCGTACGGAAAATCACGTCAGCTTTATAAAACCGCTGAAAGGCATCACACTGATTCCCAAAGTGGGCTTTAGTTTCCAGGATCAAACTTTAGAGAATGAGCTTTCCCTCCATGATGAGGGTCAGACAAAGCAAATGACCGATGAGTTTACTAATTCCTTACGTTTTATAACCAATCAGGTCTATGCCGATATTAAGATACAGCACAAAAGCTCCAGGTGGCGGTTTGACCTCGGTACTCCGCTACGCCTTCGTCATTATGACGTAAAAGACAGAATAAGAGAAACGGATAATTCACTTTCCGCACTCACTTTCGAGCCGAATGGTTATATCATATATTCTTATAAAAGCAACCTGGAGCTCGGGATCTCCTCCTCGTACTCGAGAGACTTTGGTGGCATTGACAGGCTCTACAGTGCTTATCTGTTGACCTCATACAGAAACCTACAGCGCTTTAACAGTACAATTCCCCAGGGTAACAGTTGGAACTCGAGCTTTTCTGTGAATTATAAAAACCCTGATAAGGCCCTCTTTTCAAACCTCTATGTCAACCGTGGAATACAAAAACAACAATACCTGTTCAGAAATATTATCGACGAAAAGGGTTTCAACACCATGGAGTTGATCGACAGAGACAATACCATGAACTTCGGATCCCTGGCAGGAGATGTAAGTAAATACTTACTCACCATCAAGACGGTTGTTAAACTGGGAGGAAGCCTTAGCAGAAGCAGCTCTGAATACCTGTTGAACGATAACCTGGAAAAACTGCAATCTCGTGGATACGGTGCCAGTATCAAAATAAATAATAACACCCTTGAAAAGTTAAGTATTACCTACGATGGGAGCTGGGGTCTGTCGCGCAATAAGTCGTCGGGCAACAGAAGAAACACCACCTCCTTTAATAGCCATGTACTCGGGCTTAACTTTTTCCCTGAAGACAATCATATCCTGACCCTTACTACTGATTTTTACAGGACCAATCTGACCACACAGGAGGTCCAGCTGTTTACAGACTTTCAGTACGTTTTAAAAATCCCCAAAAGAAAGATTGATCTGGAATTTTCAGGTCTTAATCTGCTAAACAAACGAACATATACCAGGATATCCAACTCTCAGTATTCGATAATCAGAAGCGACTTTGAACTAAGACCAAGGCAGTTTCTGACATCAGTAAGATTCAAGTTCTAAGCACAGTATTCGCACTCCAACTTCCCATATAAAACCCATGAAAAGTATCTATTTAGTTCTACTGCTGATTGCCGGATTCCGCGCGTTTTCACAACAACAACCTTATCCATATCAGATAGAGGTCAAGTATAAATTGAGGTCACAACCAGATAGTACGGATAAGCAGAATATCAATGAAGAGTTTGTATCATTGCTTATCGGAGATGCACAATCTCTCTTTTGTGCCACGCAGTATCTGGTAATGGATTCTGCCATAAGAACTGAATTCATTAAGGGTAATGCTCTGGGGCCGTCGATGGACTTTTTTGTTACGCAGGGAACCCGAAACTCGCTGGTAGTATTCAAAAACACCGAAAATGTTATTACGTACGAAAGAGTGGCAGCCTTCGTCTCTCCGGCTACAACCTATTATTATCTGGAACCTAAATCACAGCTCGCCTGGAAAATTTCAGAAGACACTCTTTCAATAGCCGGGATCCCCTGTCAGAAAGCAACTGTTGATTTCGGTGGCAGAAGATGGGAGGCCTGGTTCGCAGCATCTATACCCATCAGTGAGGGTCCCTATAAATTTAACGGCCTTCCCGGTTTAATCTTAAAAATCAAGGATAGCCAAGAATACTGGAACTTCGATCTGGCCAGCATTCGAAGCATAAATAAGAACTTACAGGTCCATTTTCTCAACGACAAGATACAGCCAATCGAAAATAAAGACACTTTTCTTTCCAGAAAGAGATCTGCAAAATACAACAGGTTTCAACTGATGAAAATTCAGGGATTCACATTCAGTAATCCTGCCGGCGCAATGAAGCAATATGAAGACGAGGCCAAGAAAGACAATAATTGGATTGAGCCATATAAAGGCAAATAACTTTAAACTCTTACAAAATAATACCCATGAAAAGTGTCTATTTCGTTCTACTGCTAATTACCGGATTCCGCGCATTTTCACAACAACAACCATACAAATATCAGATCGAGGTACAGTACAAATTGACCTCACAACCAGATAGTACCGATAAGCAGAGTATCAAGGAAGAGTTTGTTTCATTACTCATCGGAGATGCGCAGTCTCTCTATTGTGCTACCAACTATTTAGTTGTAGATTCTGCTACGACAGCCGAGTTGTCTAAAGGAAACAGTTTTGGACCCCCAATGACTTTTTTTGCAGAACACGGGACGAAAAACCTTTTAGTCGTTTTTAAAGATACCACATCCACTATTACCGTCGATTGTGCGTCAAAATTCCTTATCCAGCCTATGTTTTACAAGGAGCCCAAATCTCCGTTCACCTGGACAATTTTAGAAGATACTCTATCCATTGGAGGGATTCATTGTCAAAAGGCAACCACGGATTTCGGGGGCAGAAAATGGGAGGCATGGTTTGCACCATCAATACCAATCAGTGAGGGTCCATATAAATTTAGTGGTCTTCCGGGCTTAATCTTAAAGGTAAATGATACACAACATTATTGGAACTTTGACCTTGCAAGTATTAAAAATGCAAACAAGAATATTAGCATCCTTTTTTGGAATAAAACGCCCCAACCGGTCAAAAATAAAGAGGCTTTTTTTCGAAAAAGAAATACAACAGGGATAATCGTTTTCAGCTAATGAAATTGCAGGGAGGAATTACATTTAGTAATCCTATTGCTTCGATGAAGATATATGAAGAAGAGGCGAAAAAAGACAATAATTGGATTGAGCCATATAAGGGCAAATAAACTTTGAACTCTTACAAAACAGAACCCATGAAAAGTATTTATTTAGTTCTACTGTTGCTTATCGGCTTTCGGGCATTTTCACAACAACAACCTTATCCATATCAGATAGAGGTCAAGTATAAAATGAGATCCCAACCAGATAGTACGGATAAGCAGAATATCAAGGAAGAGTTTGTTTCATTGCTCATCGGAGATGCGCAATCGCTTTTCTGTGCTACGAATTATTTAATAGTCGATTCTGCGATCAGAGCTGAGACACTAAAAGGGAACAGCCTGGGGCCTTCCATGGAATTTTTACTCGCAAACAGAACCCGAAGCACCTTGGTAGTCTTCAAAGATTCCAAGAATATTATTGCCTACGAAAGAATGGCGGGCTTTATCTTCCCTGCTACAATTCATTATTATCAGGAACCTAAATCACAGTTCGGCTGGAAAATTTTAGAAGATACTCTTTCAATAGGCGGGATCCCATGTCAGAAAGCGACCGCTGATTTTGGTGGTAGAAAATGGGAGGCCTGGTTTGCAGCGTCTATACCCATCAGCGAGGGTCCATATAAATTCAACGGCCTTCCTGGTTTGATCTTAAAAGTCAATGATAGCCAAGGATATTGGAACTTCGATCTCGCCAGCATTCAAAGCATAAACAAGAACTTGCAGGTTTATTTTTCCAATTACAAGGTACAGCCGATCAAAGATAAAGAGACGTATCTTTCAAAGAAAAGATATACTCATGACAATAAGTTTCAGCTGATGAAGGTTCAGGAGGGGATTACGTTCAAGGATCCTGTTGCCTTGATGAAGCGATTTGAGGCCGCGGCAAAAAAAGACAATAATTGGATCGAGCCATATAAGGGCAAATAGGCCTATACAGCGCCTCTCGTTCGGCTTCTTGAATGATAGCAACGATAAGCTGGAGACCTACATTAAGCAAACAGTAAACATGCTCTTTCGTTAACGATGATCAGGAAGTTCAGCCAGTTTTGCACATTACGGTTGAAACTCTGGTTAAGGAATACGAACCAGACGATCGACACGCTCCAGCACATCTCACGAAAACGACACCCGCTTCCCAACTGGGAAGAGCTCCGGTTCTTTATGATGAGTCGTTCGCTTCTGAGGCGCTAGTATTTGAGGTCCAAACTTTCGTTCTAAATCGCGAAGTAGCCGGTTGCCCGCGTAACCCATGCAATAAATTGATGCTTCCCGTATTTGCGCCTCGCTGAGCTCCATATTCACTGGTCCCGACGGGTACTCTCCCGGTTCTTCGGCCGCATAGGCTGCTATCAGCGCAGAGGGACTGAACTCCTTGCTGTTCAGCAGCACGTATCCCTCTTCCATCCGTGTTTCGCGGTAAGCCAGCACCGATACGCTCAACATCAGCAACTGATCTGCTGCAGGCTGTGTTTCAAAACGAATCTCCTGCGCTTCCAGCCGTCCGTATTTGCTCAGCTCCAGATCCCTTACCTCCAAATATTCATAATACTCCTTCCTGAAGTTGAAGCCGATCAGGCTGAAACGGATGCGGTACTTACTAACAACTTTGTTGATACTTAGGGGCACCCGGAGATCTGTTTTGGCGTTCAAAGCTCCCATTAAGACGCTGATCCTCCCCTGCGCATCGCGTTCTACCCGGTGGCTAACCTGGAGCACATCGCTCATCCGGCTATTGTTATTAAACTCCATCCCGATGATGCTTTTAAGGTCTGCATCATGCAGGTCGCGCTCGCCCACCTGCCCTGTCAGGCTACCCCGGATACCCCGGTACACCAGTTGCGTGCTCCGGCTTACCGCCTGACCATCGTGGTGAACATACGCGGGCTGAAATGCCCGGCGGATCACCGCAGCTGTGCTGCTGGAAAGCCCGAACTCCGTCGAAGCGCGAATGCTTTCGCTGGTCTGTTTGAATTTGCTGGGTTTCCCCTGGATGATGTTCATGTCGCGATAGCGGCGATACACCACGGAACCTGCAGTGCCACGCACCATACCTCTGTTGTCTACTTTTGCCATATTCTTTTTTTTGCGACAAGATAGGCTGACAACCGGAAGGTGTCGATTTTTTCGAGTTTCAGGTCTGATTCTTCTCAAATACAGCGCATTTTTCCTAAATAAGAACACAGAATCCTACTGAACATGTATCAGCCAGCACAGCGGCTGATAAAATACTGATGAAAGTCCGACTTTGAGATCCCCTGGTCGGACTCATAGCGGGAAAAACGGAGTAGATAATGGGCAGCATATAAATGGAAGAGAACCTCCTTTACCCACGGTTTAAATCGCCTGCTCTGCCAGCTTCCGCGTGATTTAAAAAATAATCACTTTAAACACACAATTTCACAACCATCAATGTAACTTTTTCGTAGAAATAACGTTCAGGACTAAATTATTCGCATTGAGTAATGACCTTTGAGAAATTTATATGAGAAAAACATTCACATACGCTCTACTTGCTGCCTTCGTTGCGGTAGCAGGTTGTAAAAAAGAAGGCACCTCTGTGCCCGAAGAAACCACTCCCCTTGCGAAGATCGCACCGGAAGGCTTCAACTTCAGCACCACCAAAAACGTCAGTTTAAGCCTTAGCCTGAAGGCGAATAATAACGAAGCATTATCCGGCGTTGTTGTGGCCGTTTACCTGCCCGACACCAAGGAGCCGATTTATAAAGGTGCCACCAATCAAAACGGACAGCTAAGCGGTGTAGTCACCGTACCTTCTTCTGTAAGCCGCTTGATCATTGATCCGGCCTATATAGGTCTGATCCGCAATGCACAGGCTGTCATTTCATCTTCTAACAGCATTGTTGCCACTATTGGTGGAAAAGATGGCTATTCGGGTGATATTGTTCCTGAAGAAGTTACCAACACAGCCAGCACTCAGGTAGCTAAACTGAGCAGCCTGGTGACAGCCACGGCAACTACATCAGCAACTCCAACCATCACTTACCCCAGTCCATATACGTCTTCCAGCAACGCTGTCATGAATACCACGGCGTATCCGTTCAAACTGGGCAGACCGCTATATCTGGAGAGTACTCCTGATGTGATCCCGGCTTCGTTGCTATCTTATGTAAATGCTTCTTTGCCGGAAGGCTCAGCATTAACCAGAACTCACCCTGAGTATCTGAGCAGCACCGCTGTACCGGACCTGCATATCAATGCCACATCAGATGTATGGATTACGTTCGTGTCGGAAGGTGCCGGCTTACTCAATTCCCTCGGCTATTATACCTATTCGACTAATAATCCGCCAACACGCGTGGATGATATCAGCAAGATCACCCTTATTTTCCCGAACTCTTCCGCTGTGGGTTCTGCAGGCGGACTGAACTCTGGTGATAAAGTGAAGCTGGGACGCTTCAATGCAGGCACCTCCATCGGTTTTGTGCTGCTGCAAAATGCATGGAGCTCCAGCGGTGTAACGACCACTACGGTGAAGTTCTATTCCAATCCGAGCTTCAATCCGGAAACCACCGCAGCTACAAAAAAGCATACGGTTACACTCTATGATGATGTACATAAGCTGTTCCTGATAGGCTTTGAAGATTTAAACCGTCAGACAGAATCGGATAATGACTTCAACGACCTGATCGTTTACGCAACGTCGAATCCGGTAACCGGTATTTCAACCGGAGGTGTACCGGAAATAGATAAAGGAGGCGACAGTGACGGTGATGGCATACAGGACGCACAAGATGCATTTCCGAACGATCCGAGCAGAGCCTACATCAGCTTTTATCCTTCAGAAACAGGAACTGCCAGCATTGGCTTTGAAGATAACTGGCCGGCAAAGGGTGATTTCGACCTGAATGACCTCGTGGTCAACTATCGTTACACCTTTACAAGCAACGCTCAGAATCAGATAGTCGATATGAAAGGCGAATTTACTCCGGTAGCTGCAGGGGCATCATACCGCAACGGGTTTGCGATTCAACTGCCGGTACCTGCATCTTCAGTTCGCTCAGTGACTGGTCAGCAAACGATCAGCAACTATCTTACTTTCGCAGCAAACGGCGTTGAAGCAGGTCAGAGCAACGCGGTCATCGTACCTTTCGACAATCATGAAGCACTGCTGAAAAACCCCGACGGATCATACTTTGTCAACGTGAGTCCGGGCAAAGCAAAAGTAACGGGCAACACGAGTACGGTGATGGTAACATTCACCTCACCCCAGCCTGCGGCGAACTTACAGGTATCTAAGTTTAATCCATTCCTGATCAGCAATCTGCGAAGAGGATATGAAATCCACCTTCCGGGATTCCTGCCAACCGACAAGGCTGACACCAAGCTCTTCGGAACAGCTGACGATGCTTCAGGCCAAAGTAGTGGCAAATACTACCTGTCGAAAGAAAACTACCCATGGGCAATCAACTTTGTGGGCAGCTATCAATATCCGGTAGAAATGAGTCCGGTTACAAGTGCTTACCCTCGCTTTGTTGACTGGGCAGTTTCCGGAGGCCTTACCTTTACTGACTGGTACAGTAATACGGCTGCCGGCTATCGGGATGCCAGTAAAATCTACTCCAAATAGTAACAAATAACAGCTATAAATAACAAGGGGCTCCTGAATAGGAGCCCCTTGTTATTTATAGCTGTTAGGCTTTTTATGATCGACATATCTGACCGGAAACTATTTTACTTAGATCAGGAAACATTTCATATATCTGAAAGAATTTAGCATATTTGTCATTACAGGTATGAAGACAAATACTATACATAAGCTTTGGTGGTGGCAATTCGGGCAATCGTAAAGGCAAACTGTATATGTATATTTTTATAAAAAGAAAATAAACAGGGTTGCCCGGCAGGCAACCTTTTTTTTGTCCTGCCGGGGGACAAGAAAAACACTACATGAAACAAATCTTAAACCGCTTATTCGAGCACAAAACGTTTAATTCCCGGGAGGCTAAAGAGATTCTGACCAACATCACTACCGGGATGTACAATAGCTCGCAGATGGCTGCCTTCATGACGGCATACTGCATGAGGAGCATGACTGTTGAAGAGCTGGAAGGCTTCAGGGATGCGATGCTTGACCTTTGTCTGGACCCCGGACTCCAGCAGTACAAACTCATTGACCTTTGCGGCACAGGTGGCGATGGTAAAGACACCTTCAATATTTCCACGCTGGCCTCTTTTGTGGTAGCCGGAGCGGGATATCAGGTGGCTAAGCACGGAAACTACGGTGTTTCTTCGGGCTGTGGATCCTCCAACGTGATGGAGTTCCTGGGCTGCCGGTTCAGTAACGATCCTTCGTTCCTGCAAAAGAGCGTTGAAAAGGCAGGCATCTGTTTCCTGCATGCTCCACTCTTCCACTCCGCGATGAAAAATGTGGCGCCTATCCGTAAAGAACTGGGTGTAAAAACATTCTTCAATATGCTGGGACCGATGGTGAATCCGGCTAATCCGGTCTACCAGGTTGTAGGGGTATTTAGCCTGGAGATTGCGCGTCTTTATGCTTACCTGTATCAGAAATCAGACAAGCAGTATACGATCCTTCACGCCCTGGATGGTTATGATGAGATCTCTCTGACGGGAAACTTTAAAACCTTCAGTAATACGGGGGAAAAGATCTACACCCTGGAGCAGATCGGCTTCGACAAGATTGACCCGGCTACAATTGGCGGTGGAAGCACTGTTGAGGAATCAGCGAAGATATTCATGGAGGTGATTAACGGACGCGGAACGACGGAGCAAAGCAATGTGGTACTTACCAATGCGGCGCTCGGCATCAGAACCATTTGTCCGGAGAAATCTTTCGCCGACTGCTTCTACGAGGCTGAAGAAGCACTTCTTTCTAAAAAAGCTCTGAACAGCTTCAATACATTAATCAGCCTGAACTAATGGCTGCTCCTTTGAACATATCGACCCGCCCGTTCAAGATCAAGGTCTGCGGTATGAGGGATTCCGGGAATATCCGGGAGGTGGCCTCTTTATCGCCCGACTATCTTGGCTTTATTTTTTATTCCCGTTCGGCCCGGTTCGCGGAAAACGTGGATGCCGAATTATTGAAGGCGCTTCCGGAAGAAATAAAAAAGACGGGAGTATTTGTCAATGCGGAGGCGGCAGAAATTGCTTCCTGGGTAGAAAAGCTGGGATTAACGGCCGTGCAGCTGCATGGCTCGGAGTCTCCTGACTTCTGCCGGGAAATTGCTGATCTGGGTGTGGAGGTAATCAAGGCCTTTGGTGTCGACGAAGATTTTGACTTCGGCGTGCTGAATGCTTATGAGGAGAATGTAGATTACTTTTTGTTTGACACGAAGACTCCTGCACATGGAGGTTCGGGACAACGGTTCGACTGGAACCTGCTGAGCCAAAACAAAACATCGAAACCCTTCTTCTTAAGTGGTGGAATAGATATTGATCAGGTAGATGAAATACGGGAGATCAACGACAGCCGTCTATATGCCATAGATGTGAACAGCAAGTTCGAGCTGGCTCCGGGGATGAAGGACTACACTAAATTAAAAGCGATATTTAAATAGATATTATGAGCTATCAAGTAGATGAAAAAGGTTATTACGGCGTATTTGGAGGTGCATACATCCCTGAAATGCTGTATCCGAATATCAAGGAACTAAGAGAGAAATATCTGGAATATATTCATGATCCGAAGTTCCGGGATGAGTACCTGCAGTTGTTGAAAGACTATGTAGGCCGTCCTTCTCCTCTCTATCTGGCAGAACGCCTGTCTGAGAAATACGGAGCAAAGATTTACCTGAAGCGGGAAGACCTGAACCATACAGGTGCCCATAAGATCAATAATACAGTAGGCCAGATCCTCCTGGCGGAGCGTTTGGGTAAAAAGCGCATCATCGCGGAAACGGGCGCCGGTCAGCATGGCGTGGCTACTGCTACGGTATGTGCGCTGAAGGGCCTGGAATGCATCGTGTACATGGGAGCAGTCGACATTGAGCGGCAGGCACCTAACGTCGCGCGCATGAAGATGATGGGCGCTACGGTGATCCCGGCAACTTCTGGAAGCCAGACGCTGAAAGATGCGACGAACGAAGCATTGCGCGACTGGATCAATAACCCTACCGACACGCACTACATCATCGGATCAGTAGTAGGTCCGCACCCTTACCCGGATATGGTGGCTCGTTTTCAGTCGATCATTTCGGAAGAGACCAAGTGGCAGCTACTCGAAAAAACAGGCAACTCCAGTCCGGATTATGTTCTTGCCTGCGTAGGCGGAGGCAGCAACGCCATGGGAATGTTCTACCACTTCCTGGATGATGAGCACGCCAAGCTGATCGCTGTTGAAGCGGCTGGAAAAGGTGTCGACTCAGGCGAATCAGCAGCAACAACCCTGCTGGGCAAAGAAGGGGTATTGCATGGCAGCCGTTCGATCGTGATGCAAACGGAAGACGGTCAGGTGGTGGAGCCTTATTCCATCTCCGCCGGTCTGGATTATCCGGGAATCGGCCCTCAGCATGCACACCTACATACTTCCAAACGTGCGCTCTACGTCAGCATTACTGATGATGAAGCGATGCAGGCGGGTCTGGAGCTGGCGAAGCTGGAAGGTATCATCCCGGCTATTGAGAGCTCCCATGCGCTTGCTTATCTGTCAAAGATGGATTTCAAGGGAGATGAAACGGTTGTGGTTTGCCTGTCGGGACGAGGCGATAAGGATCTGAGTACATATATGAGCTATTTTGGACTGTAATGAATAGAATTAACAAGCTTTTTGAACAAAAGAATAAATCCGTACTTTCTATATATTTCACGGCAGGCTACCCTGCTTTAAACGACACCGTCGATATCGCGGAAGCGCTGGAGCAGGCGGGAGCAGATTTCCTGGAGATCGGTATCCCCTACTCGGATCCTCTGGCCGATGGCCCGGTGATCCAGAACAGTTCGCTGACCTCGATCGGCAATGGTATGACGATCAAGGTGCTGTTTGAACAGCTGAAAGAACTTCGTAAACGGGTGAATATCCCGGTATTGCTGATGGGTTATTTCAATCCTGTGCTGCAATACGGTGTGGAGCGCTTCTGTGCGGCCTGCGCTGAAGTGGGCGTTGATGGGGTCATCATTCCCGATCTGCCGATGTATGAGTACGAGGATCTTTATCAGGACTGCTTCACGAAGCATAACCTGAGCAATGTATTCCTGATCACGCCGCAAACATCCGACGAGCGGATCCGCCATATTGATGATCTGACCAATGGCTTCATCTACCTGCTTTCGTCAGCATCTACGACAGGGAAGAACCTGGACTTGTCTTCCAAAACAGACGATTACTTCGCCAGGATTAAGAACATGAACCTGAAAAATCCGGCAATGATCGGCTTTGGTATTTCAGATCATGCGAGCTTCAGCAAGGCCAGTGAATATGCCAGCGGCGCCATTGTGGGAACCGCATTCGTCAGGTTGCTGGCGACGGAAAACTATAAAGAAAAGATCCCGGGCTTCATTCAGTCGCTGAAGAACCCTGCCTGATCATAACATGCAATCTTATACCGCTTTAGCATATAGGATTGCATGTACGTTTTCGTTTTATTCTGAAACAAAAACAATGTTTGATGATTAACCTTCTGGTCTTCATCATCAAACATTGTTCATGAAAATCTGGTATCAGCTCAAGAAAGAAGAAGTATTAAAAGAACTGCAAACTGAAATCCACGGTTTAAGCACTGCTTCCATTCCTGCTCTTCAGGAAAAATTCGGAAAGAATACCCTCAAAGAAGCCAGGCGAAAGAGCCGGCTCAGCATACTGCTTTCGCAATTTAAAGATGTCATGATCATTATCCTGATCGTTGCAGCAGGGGTGTCATTTGCCGTAGGCGAGCATACGGATGCTTATGTGATTCTGGCTATAATCCTCGGGAATGCCTGGATCGGTTACGTGCAGGAATACAATGCCGAAGAGTCGGTCCGCATGCTGCAGAAGATGTCGGCACAGTCGGCACTAGCCTTACGCGACCATCATCCTACGGAACTGGAAGCTTCGGAACTTGTTCCCGGCGACATCATCCTCCTGGAAGCAGGTGACATTGTACCCGCCGACGCCCGGCTCCTGGAAGTGAGTGCCTTCAAGACCGGGGAGGCGGCACTTACGGGGGAGAGTCATTCGATCGAAAAGCTGACCGATGCTATCGGGGACGAGGATCTTCTTCCGGGAGATCAGCACAACATGATTTTCAAAGGAACGACGGTGAGTAATGGCACAGCAAAGGCCGTGGTCACCGGTATCGGCATGAATACTGAGATCGGCAAGATTGCGGGACTGCTGGAAGTGAAAGATCAGCAGACTCCGTTACAGAAGAGGCTGGCGGTATTCAGTAAGCAGCTGGCAGTGATCGTGGTGGTAATCTGCCTGGTGCTGTTTGGCGTGGGCCTCTGGCGGGGAGAGCCGCCTTTCGCCATGTTCCTGACCGCCTTGTC